>VOFK01002477.1_pt1 | contig 47524 bp, 67 predicted proteins | sample 5384121 | NCBI WGS metagenome assembly VOFK01 (sample SAMN12384730, study PRJNA508395) | human gut metagenome | isolation source: healthy gut J | host: Homo sapiens | reverse complement strand
TCAGTAGCATACTTCGTTCGGGCACGTATTACTCTTTGCGGCGAGTTCTTTCTTGAAGTCCTCCTTGCGCTTTGCAACTTATTCCGGAACGAATCCTCGCAATCGGAGATATACCAAGCAGGATTTTGCGAAATTTTCAGCACGCGCTTTTCCAGAACAACCGCACGGATGGTGCGTTCCGCACACGTCTTTTCCGCTTCTTGCGGGGTAGAGCAGACGAAATGATCCTGTCGTTCTTCGAAGATTTCGCGAGGTGCATTTGTTTTTCTCCGCAATCAGCACAGTAAGGCAACGCCGGAAAGAAGGATTGCTTTCTTACGCCGTTGCACCGGTCTGCGTTTGTTGCGGCGCAACTCTGTACCCGCTGAAAGGTGTCCTCGGCCCAATGGCTTCGTGGGTGTTGCAGGGCAATATGTTCCATTGCTCCGGTGGATTCTCGATGGTCTTCTTGATTTTGTAGGACTGCCGGTGCGTTTGAAGTTCATGTCCGCAATACTCCATTCGTTCCAAATTGCAGCAACGCCGCCATTTGCCAATAATCAGCTGCGTTCCAAGACTTTTTTTTTATCTCTCAGTCTAATTATAACAAGAACAATCGTTCGAGTCAATGCGATTATTAGAGGAAGACCGTTAACAGCAAGTGTGGCTTCACTTGCGAAAAAATCCAGATGTTATTGACCGATTTTCTTGCAGAGCGGGCAACTGGTGAGTACCCACCAAAAACAAGAGCGTTCCGGGCTGACCGCTGGAAACGCCCTGTTTCATTTTTTGATCGTCCCAAGCCCTTAGAGAGAAGATCGCTTGAAAACGATTTACCCATTGTGAAATCGGTTTTGTTTTGCTATAATGAATTTAAATAATGATTGCGCAGAGGTGAGTATCATGCCCCTTATCATTTCGAAACGACATCACGAATGAGCGTAGACGCCATCGTCAACGCGGCGAAGGAATTCTGCTGGGCGGTGGCGGCGTGGATGGCACCATCCACCGGGCGGCGGGCCGGAGTTGCTCCAAGAGTGCCGGACGCTGGGCGGTTGCCAGACCGGCGAGGCCAAGATCACCGGCGCGTACCGCCTGCCGTGCCGCTACATCATCCACACCGTGGGCCTGTGGAACGGCGGTAAGTACGGCGAAATGGGAACAACTCGCCTCCTGCTATCGCACCAGCCTTGCGCGCTGGCGAAGGAGCACGGCTGTGAGACGGTGGCATTTCCGCTGATCTCCTCCGGCGTTTTTGGCTATCAAAGGATCAGGCGCTCGCGTGGCGGTGGACGCCATCAGCGAATTTTTTGCTGAAAACGACATGACGGTGTACATCGTCATTTTTCGACCGCGCGGCGTACCAGATCGGCAACAAACTGTTCGCGGATATCGCCGCATACATCGACGACCACTATGTGGATGCTCCACCGATTCCCGCCGGGAGCAGATTACCGCCACATGGGCGTCGTCCCAAAAGCGGATCGCGGCCACCCACAGGGACGCGCCCATGGCGACCTCCGGGCCTGGACGAGGCGCTGGCGCATCTGGACGCCGGGTTTTTCGGAGACACTGCTTTCAGCTCATCGACCGCAGCGGAAAAAGGGACGCCGGAGGTTTACAAGAAGGCCAATGTGGATCGCAAGTTGTTCTCGAAAATCCGCAACAACCCGGACTACAAGCCCTCAAGCCCACGGCGGTGGCCTTCGCCATCGCGCTGGAACTGAGCCTGCCGGAGACCCGCGACCTCATCGCCCGGGCGGTTTATGCTCTCAGTGCCAGCAGCAAATTCGATGTGATCATCGAGTATTTTATCGGGCGGAAAAGTATGATATTTTTGAAATCAACGAGGCGCTGTTCGCGTTTGACCAGAGTTTGCTGGGGGCATAGACGTGAAGGGAGGAAAGGAAAAATGAAACTTGGAAAACTGCACGAGGTCGATATAAGAAAAGTCTGGCCGCATGAACAATATGATTTTTCAAAGTGGCTTGCTGCGAAGAGAACATTCAAGAGCTTGGAAATGTACTTAACTTGTCGCTAACCGGATATTGAAACGGAAAGGCCTGTTGACAGGTATCGTTGCGATATTCTATGCAGAGATGAGATTACAGGGAAAGTCGTGCTCATTGAAAATCAGCTTGAACAGACCAATCGCGACCACTTAGGAAAATATTGACCTATGCATCCGGTCTTGACGCTTCTGTTGTTGTGTGGATAGTTGCTGCCGCGCGTGATGAGCACGCAAGCGCCATCGAGTGGCTCAACAAACACACAGATGATAGCATCTCTTTTTTTCTTGATAGAGATCCATGCCTACAAGATAGGCGATTCAGAGCCTGCACCGCAATTTAAGATTATTGAGCAACCCAACGATTTTGCAAAAATTGTGAAACGCATTTCACAGGATAAGGGGATGAACGAGTCTCAGGGCTGCAGATTGAGTTTTGGACACAGTTCAACGATATTCTTGAGCAGCGCGGCAAGCCTTTTTAACAAGCGTAAAGCGACCACGGATCATTGGTATTCTGTTGCAGTTGGTTCATCGGAATGTCAAATTTCAATCGACTTGGTCAACAAAGAGCATAAGATAAGAGTTGGGCTGTGGATTGCTGACAACAAGGAACGCTTTGACTATATGAAGCAGCACAAGACAGAAATAGAAGCGGCGATGGGAATGGCGCTGTCATGGGAGAGAGATCTGACAACAAAAAAATCCTCTGATTTGCACATATATCAAGGGGTTGGATTTCAAAAATCAGGAAAACTATCCGGAGCTTATGAATAAATCCATTGACCTCGTTGTGAAAATGCGAGATGTGCTGAAAGAGTATGTTCTGGCTGAATTGTAAGTGCGAGGTGACCAACTACATAAAGACTATCAGGAGCGTAACACCATGACTTTTATCTGCTACCCCAAATGCACCACCTGCCAGAAGGCGCAGAAGTGGCTGGACGAGAACGGCATTTCTTATACATTCCGAGACATCAAAATGGAAAATCCCACTTATGAGGAGCTGCCTGCGTGGCATCGGCGCAGCGGGCTGCCGCTCAAGAAATTCTTCAACACCAGTGGCCTCCTCTATAAGTCCATGGCGCTGAAGGAGAAGCTCCCACCATGAGTGAGGACGAGATATTAAAGCTCCTTGCAACAGACGGGATGCTGGTCAGGCGCCCGCTGCTGGTGGGCAATGACTTCGTGCTGGTCGGCTTCAAAGAAGCCGAGTGGGAGAGCCGTCTAAAAAAATAAAGAAGAGGTGAAGCATCATGGATGTGCAACGGGCAAAAGAACTGCTGACGGTTTTGGCGGACGGTGTTGACCCCTTGACGGGGGAGGTGCTGCCGGATGACCACGTGTGCAACAAAGGAGATCGTGCGGGCGCTGCACTGCGCCGTGGAGCAACTGTCCCACAGACGGAAAAAACCGCTGCCCGAAAACAACGGAAAACCTTGGACGGAGGAACTGGACGACGAGCTAAGCCGCTTGTTCGACGGCGGTATGAAAAAGAAAGACCTCTGTACGCACTTTGGCCGCACCTCCGGCGCGATCGAGTCCCGGTTGGAGCGGCTGGGGAAACTGTAAAGCTGCAAAAATGTAACATAAATGTCGTCGCCCCACAGGCGACCAAACCCTTTCGGCTGCGCTACAATGATAGCGCAATCAAACGAAGGAGGGTTTTTCATTATGACAGAATTGGTTTTCATCCTGGATCGCAGCGGCTCCATGGCAGGGCTGGAGGCGGACACCATCGGCGGCTTCAACTCCATGATCGCGAGGCAAAAGCAGGAGGCGGGCGAGGCCCTGGTCTCCACGGTGCTTTTTTTCGCCAACGATAGCACGGTCATCCATGACCGCCTGCCGCTGAGCGAGGTGCCGCCCCTGACGGAAAAGGAGTATTTCACCTGCGGCTGCACGGCGTTGCTGGATGCCGTGGGCGGCGCCATCCATCACATCGGCAACATCCACAAGTACGCCCGCCGGGAGAATGTGCCGGAGAAGACGATGTTCATCATCACCACCGACGGCTACGAAAACGCCAGCCGCCGCTACGATTACGAGCGAGTGCGCCGCATGGTTAAACGGCAGAAGGAGAGATACGGCTGGGAATTTCTGTTCCTCGGCGCAAACATTGACGCGGCCAAGGAGGCGGCACATTTCGGCATCGGTGCGGACCGCTCGGTGAACTACAAGTGCGACGAGGCGGCACGGCGCTGAACTACGAGGTCATCAGCGAGGCCGTGTGCAGCGTCCGCGCCGCCCGGCCGCTTAGCGCCGACTGGAAGCGCCGCATCGACGAGGATGTGCAGAAAAGAGGGAGGTAAGCGTATGTACGGAGCGATTTTGGGCGACATCGTGGGCAGCCCCTACGAGTTCGACTGCAACAACTATAAGGCGAAGGATTTTCCGCTGTTCAGCCGCCGTTCCGACTTCACCGACGATACGGTGATGACGCTGGCGGTGGCGAAAGCGCTGCTCAGCACCCGTGGGCAGGACGATGCCGCCATCAAAACTGCGTTGGTACGGGAGATGCAGCAGCTGGGCCGCGCCTACCCCGACCGGGGCTATGGCACCCATTTTGGCGGCTGGCTCTATGAGGACGACCCGCAGCCCTACCAGAGCTACGGCAACGGCAGCGCCATGCGGGTGTCGTCTGCCGCATGGCTGGCGAAGGACATGGCGGAAACGCTGCATCTGGCGCGGCTCACCGCCGAGGTGACCCACGACCACCCGGAGGGCATCAAGGGCGCACAGGCCACCGCCTCGGCCATCTTTCTCGCCTGCACGGGTCACGACAAAGAGGAAATCAAAGCGTATGTGGAGCGCGAATTCGGCTACGACCTCAGCCGCAGCTGCGACGAAATTCGCCCTGACTACCATCATGTGGAGAGCTGTCAGGAGACAGTCCCGCAGGCGATCACCGCGTTTCTGGAAAGCACAGATTTTGAGGATGCGCTGCGCACGGCGGTATCCCTCGGCGGCGACAGCGACACCCTCGCCGCCATCACCGGCAGCATCGCTGAGGCATTCTACGGCGTGCCGGAAGAACTGCGGCAGGAGTGCCGCAAGCGCCTGACACCGGAGCTGTCGGAGATTTTGCGTCGGTGGGAAAGTGGGCTTTACAACGGAAAAGTATGTGGTAGAATTTGAAATAGAGAACAAAATAAGGAGGGACTTCCATGGCGATTCTGAACTTTTCCGATGTGCTTAAAAATGTGGGCTTGACCCAAAGCGGGTAAAGCTGATCCGACATTCGCTGGGTGACAAGGCATTCAAGGAATGCTATGACAAGAACATGGTGGAGGAGTACACCCGCGTACAGAGTGAAACCTTCAGCAACGGGTATGATTATTGGTGCGTATTATCATCGACAAGAGTACGATGGCAAAGTTCTTCGCCTGCTACAAGGTAAGCGGCGGCGTTATTGATACGCAGGACACGAAGCCAAAGGGTTTCCCGCTGGAGGATTGGTTCCAAGGGCAGCGGATGTTTTACAATCTGGAGCGCATTGATCTGCTGAAGGAATACGAAGGCAGACTCTTAATCGAATGGGGTAAAAGCGCGCTTGCTTGGGCGCAGAAAGGCACAAACGAAAAGCCTATTGTGGCCATTCGGGACAAGAAGATCTTTTCCGGCTACGAAAACGCGATCCTTACCTATGAAGAGCTTCGGGAGATCGTGCAGGATCCCACGGCATACGAATCGTGGCACACGGCGCTTTCCACCGTCAACGCGGTCTACCTCATTGTTGACCGGGAAAACGGACGGAAGTATGTTGGCTCCGCTTACGGCAAGGGCGGCTTATTGGGGCGCTGGACGCACTATGTGAAGTCACTGCACGGCGACAACAAGCTGATGAAGGAGCTGCTCTGCGACTACCCGGATAGGTATACGCACTTCCAGTTCTCGATTTTGCAGCTCCTGCCAAAGGCCGTGACGCCCGATGAAGTGATCCAAACGGAGACCCTTTGGAAGAAAAAGCTGCTGACCTATGAACCATTCGGAATGAATCAGAATTGATCTTCCTTGCAGTATCCTCTGGATAGTACATAGCTCTCACTTTTCCTTTGGCAAAGCGACTGTTTCAGCCCACTTTTCAAGTAGGGCGGCAAATCCCATCAAGCGCCCTCCGAAAGACGCGTGACGGCAAAAAATCAGCCATAATCAACCTTTAAAACAGCAAAAAGGCAAAGGGGTATGTGTCTTAACGGCACATACCCCTTTTGTCAGCAACCCTTGTCCGGCAACTGCCATATTATTTGTTTCGTGAAACCTGTTTTATGGACAGCCGCCTGCGGGCGGCACGCTTTTTTTCAGGAATCGGAGCGGTCACTCCCGGTACAGGGGGCCGCTGATGTCCACCTGGCCGAAGGAGGCGGCCACCTGGCCGTCCAGCAGCAGCTGGACCCGGTCCACGCCGTTGGCGGAGCACAGGGAGTTCACCAAGCCCCGGACCAGCAGCTGCTGGGCCTCCAGGCCCTCCGGCAGCAGGGACACGTCCGACCGGGGCAGATTCAGATAGCAGGTGCCGCTTTCCACCCGGACCGTCAGCATCTGGAAGCCCTCCGGCAGCAGAGGGGACAGACTCTCGGTCTGGGGGCCCTCCATCAGGGCGGACATGATGGCCTCCACGGCGCTGTCGCCCTCGTGGAGGGTCAGGGTCCGGGATTCCGACGTCAGCAGGCCGCTTTCCCAGGCGGGGAAGAACAGGCGCACCCCCAGGGTGCGGGTCACGTCGTCCTCGCTGGTCATCAGCACCTCCCGGGACTGCAGCAGGCTGTGGGTCCGATAGGCCAGGTCCTGGCCCTCCACGGTGATGCGGACCACGGAGATACCGGGCAGCTGGGACAGGGTCAGGGGTGACGCAGTAGTCGGCGATGGTCAGGTCGATGCCGGACAGCTGCTCATACCCCCTGGGAGAAGTCCACCAGGGCCATGCCGCCGGTAAGCTGGCAGCTGCGCAGCGTCACCCCCTGGGGGATGGGCGTGCGGTAGCCCGGCTCGGTGCACGCCCCAGCAGCTGCTCCAGAGCCGCCTGGGCCTGCTGGTCCACGGTGAGGCTTTTCCGCTCCGACCAGTCCACGTCCACGGCGGAGATGGCGTCGCCGCCCGGGGCGCCGGACAGGCCGTAGATCCGGAAGGTCTGTTTGGGCGTACGGCGGCTGGCGGCGCAGCCGGTAAGCAGCAGTGCCAGACAAAGCAGCAGGAGAAAGATCCGTTTTTTCATTCGTCCGCCTCCTCTCGCCGGGCCAGGGGCAGCTCCACGATGAACACGGTGCCGCTGCCGGACTGCCGGTGCTGGGCGGATGGAGCCGCCCCGGCGGCGCACGGTGTCGCCGCTGACGATGCTCAGGCCCAGACCGGTGCCGCCCACGGCCCGGGAGCGATTCTTGTCCACCCGGTAGAACCGCTCGAATATGTGCTCCATGTCCTCGTTGGGGATGCCGATGCCGTTGTCCTCCACGGAGATCACCACGGTGTCGCCGACGGTTTTCAGGGTGGTGTGGACAAAGCCCATGGAGCCGGAATACTTGATGCCGTTTTCCATGAGGTTATAGAGAATCTGGTGGATGTCGTCCTCGGTGGCCCGGACCACGGCGTCCTCGTCCGTCTCATAGGTCAGGGTGACCTCCTTTTCCCGGGCCACCACCCCCCAGCATACGGACCACCCGCTCCAGCACCCGGGACACGGACACAGGATAGGCCGCGTCCTGGATACCGCTGTCCAGCCGGGTCAGGCGCAGCAGGTCCTCGGTGATGCGGCTGAGCCGCTGGGCCTCCCGGCCGATGTCCTCCACAAATTCCCGGGTGGTGTCGGCGTTCATGTCCTCCGTCTGGAGGATGGAGTCCGTCAGCAGACGGATACCGGCCAGCGGCGTTTTCAGCTCGTGGCTCGCGTCGGAGACAAAGCGGCGGCGGGCGTCCTCCGTCGTCTGCAGGCGGTCGGTGAGGCTGTTGAACTCCGTGGCCAGCTGGGCGATCTCGTCATTCCCCCGGACGGAGGCCCGATGGCTGTAGGCTCCTTCCCGGACCTGGCGGATGGCCTGGAGCAGCTCCCGGATCTTCCGGGTGAAGGCCCGGGACAGCAGAGCGCTGAGGGCAACCACCAGAACGCCGATCAGCAGGGAGATGCGGGTCAGGTTGGTCTGGAAGCTCTGCAGCAGCTCCGCCTGCTGGGTGTCGTATTCATAGGCGTACACCGCGCCGATGATGCGGTTGCGGTATACCACCGGGGAAGCGCCCCGGCTTAAAAAAGCATGGCTGTCATACCGGCAGTAGAAGGCGTCGCTGCCGTCCAGAGCCTGGACGATCTCGGTATACATGGCGTACATGCCCTTGGCGCTGCCGCCCTCCCGGGTGTCGAACAGGATGCGGCCGGAGGTGTCCGTCACCAGCAGGCGGGACACGCCGGTCTCCTCCACCGAGGCCAGGGCCTGGCCCACGTTTTCCTCCGTCAGCTCCGGCAGGCCCGACAGGGCCGATTCCACCATCTTGACGCTGCTCTTCATGGCGGTCTCCTTGGTCTGGAACACCAGACTCTGGGACACCAGCAGCGGGTAGGTGTTCAGAAGGGCCAGCACCGCCAGGATGATGAGGATATAGCTCAGGCCGAACTTAAACTGTAGGCTGGTCTTCCCCGGCAAAATAGTAACCCACTCCCCACTTGGTGATGATATAGGCGGGCTCCGCCGGAACACGCTCCAGCTTCTCCCGCAGGCGGCGGATGTGGACATCCACCGTGCGATAGTCCCCGGCGTAGGAGTAGCCCCACACCAGATCCATCAGGCTTTCTCGGCTGTATACCCGCCGGGGATTTTTCATCAGCAGCTCGATGAGATCGTATTCCTTGGCCGTCAGGTCGATGGTGCGGCCGTCCCGAATGGCCACCCGCTGCTCGGTATCCAGGCTCAAGTCCCCCGCCGTCAGTAGGGCGGGATTGCGGCCCGGACGGGCGGGGCCCTTGGCCCTGGCGCAGCAGGGCCTTGATCCGGGCCTTCAGCTCCAGAATGTTGAAGGGCTTGGTGACGTAGTCGTCGGCCCCGCAGGCAAAGCCCATGATCTTGTCGGCGTCCTCGCTGCGGGCGGTGAGCATGATGATGGGAACGTCGGAAAATTCCCGGATCTTCATGCAGGCCTCGCTGCCGGAGAGGCCGGGCATCATCAGGTCCAGAATGATGAGGTCCAGCGTCTCCTGACGGGCCAGCTCCACGGCGGTTGCGCCGTCATAGGCGGTGAGGACCTGATAGCCCTCGTTCTCAAGATTGAATTTGATGCCCTTGACCAGCAGCTTCTCGTCGTCTACTACTAAAATTTTCATGGTTCCTCCTCTGCGGTGATCTGGGGGCGGATGGCTTCCAATATGCCGGGTCCCAGGCCCTTGACCTCCAGGAGTCCGTCCACGGAGGCGAAGGGGCCGTTGGCCTCGCGGTATTCCACGATGCGCTGGGCCAGCACCGGGCCGATGCCGTCCAATGTTTCCAACTGGGCGGCGGTGGCCGTGTTGATGTTCAGGGGGCCGGACTGCGGCTCCTGGGGACCGGCGTCGTCCCGCTGGGTGGTGACGGTGTACCCCTCGGACCGGGGGCGGCCGGTGAAGAACAGCGCCGCTGCCGCCGCCGCAAACAGAAGCGTCAGGACCAGCAAAAATATTTCCGTTTTTGTAACTTTTCCCATAGGCTCTGTTGTTGACTCCCTGTTGGATTTTGCTTATAATGAGAGGTGATAAGCAGGGATCGGGCACGCTGTCCCTTATCCCACCACCATTATAGCATAGATGGAGAAAAAGAAAATGAAAATTCGCCGGTTTTTATCTGTTTTTTTGCTGACGCTTCTGCTGACGGGCCTGTTCTGCGTGCCCCAGGCCAGTGCGGTGGACCTGCCCCAGGTGAACGCCAAGGCGGCCCTGCTGATGGACTATGAGTCCGGGCGGATGCTGTACGGGCTCAACGAGCGGGACACCGAGTATCCCGCCAGCATCACCAAGGTCATGACCGCCCTGCTGACCCTGGAGGCCGTGGACCAGGGGGTGCTGACCCTGGACCAGCAGGTGGCGGCGCCGTCCCTGGTCAACGACATGGACCCCACCGGCAGCTCCGCCGACATCAAGGAGGGCGAGGTGCTGACGGTGGAGCAGCTGCTGTACTGCATGATGCTGGTGTCCGCCAACGAGGCGGCCTGCATCCTGGCGGAGACGGTGGCCGGATCCCAGGACGCCTTTGTGGCCCTGATGAACCAGCGGGCGCAGGAGCTGGGCTGCACCGGCACCCACTTTGCCAACACCAACGGCCTGCATGACCCCAACCACTATTCCACCGCCTGGGACATCTATCTGTTCACCCGGGAGGCCATGAAAAACGAGACCTTCATGAAGATCTGCAGCACCGCCTCCTATGTGGTGCCCGCCACCAACATGTCCGAGGAGCGGGAGCTGTACACCACCAATTCCCTGATCTCCAACTGGCGGATCATGGGCTATCAGTACGACGGGGCCGACGGCATCAAGACCGGCTCCACCGAGGAGTCCGGCTATTGCCTGGTGTCCACCGCCAAGCGCAGCGGCCGCCGTCTGGTGGCAGTGGTGCTGGGCTGCAAGGGAAACGGCGCCACCGTGGAGAGCTTCTCCGAGTCCGCCAAGCTGTATAACTGGGCATACAACAACTTCTCCATGCGCCAGGTGGCGGCCACCGACGAGCTGTACCGCCAGCCGGTGGCCCTGTCCAAGCAGACGGACACGGTGATGCTGTATCCGGCCCAGAGCGTGGAGGCCTTCCTGCCTAAGGACTCCAAGGATGAGGACATCCGCAAGAGCGTCACCCTGAAGCAGGACGTGGTCAACGCCCCCGTCACCGCCGGGCAGGAGCTGGGCACTCTGACCATCACCTATAACGACCAGGTGTGCGCCGAGGTGCCGCTGCTGGCCCAGGCGGACGTGTCCGCGTCCCGTTTCCTGGTGGCCAAGGCCGCCGTGGAGGCGTTTTTCGCCAAGACCTGGGTGAAGCTGGCTCTGGTGGCCGTCGTGGTGCTGGTGATCGTGTTCATTCTGTGGCTGAAGCTGGGCCGCCGCAGCCGGCGGTACGGCAGCCGGGGCGGGAAGCGCCGCCAGCGCCGGGCCTATCGGGGCCGCCGCCGCTGGTGAGCCATGGAGCCGCTGAAGATTCTGTATGAGGACGCCCACCTGGTGATCTGCTGCAAGCCCGTGGGGGTGCTGTCGGAGGACAGCGAAAGCGGCCGGTGTATGCCGCAGCTGCTGCGGGAGCACTACCTGGCCCAGGGGCAGAAGAACCCCTATATCGCCACGGTGCACCGGCTGGACAAGATCACCGGCGGGGTCATGGTGTTCTCCCGGCGGCGGGAGGTCACCGGAAAACTCACCGCCGCTGTGCAGGCCCATGAGCTGGTGAAGGAATATCTGGCGGTGCTGCGGGGCCATCCGCAGGAGCCTGCCGCCACCCTGACGGACCTGCTGTTCCGGGACGCCGGGCGCAACAAGAGCTATGTGGTGAAGCGTCCCCGGAAGGGCGTCCGGGAGGCCAGCCTGGAATACCGGGAGCTGTCCCGGACGGAGGAGCTGTCTCTGGTGCGGGTGCGGCTGCACACCGGACGCACCCACCAGATCCGGGTGCAGTTTTCCTCCCGGGGGCTGCCGCTGCTGGGGGATATCCGATACGGCAGCAAGGACCCCAACTGCACGGCGGCCCTGTGGTCCTGCCGCCTGGCCTTCCGCCATCCGGTCACCGGCAGAGCGGTGGACGTGTTCTGCCCGCCGCCCCGGACCTACCCCTGGGACCTGTTTCCGGCGGTGGAGGGCTGACCGGAAAGCGAACCAACGGAATGGAGGATTTTTATGGCCTATACGGTGGGTGAAATGGCAAAACGGCTGGGGGTGCCTGCCTCCACGCTGCGGTATTACGATAAGGAGGGGCTGCTGCCCCAGGTGGAGCGCTCCCCCGGGGGGATCCGGGTGTTTCAGGAGTCGGACTATGAGTGGCTGCGGATGATCGGCTGCATGAAAAAGGCGGGAATGTCCATTCGGGACATCCGGCATTACATCCAGTTGTCCGCCCAGGGGGACGACACCATCGGCGACCGGCTGGAGATGTTCCGGAACCAGCGGGAGGTGCTGCGCCGCCGGATCGAGGAGATGCAACACACCCTGGAAACCGTGGAGTACAAATGCTGGTTTTATGAGACGGCCAGGGAGGCCGGAACCGTGCAGGCTCCCAAGAGCATGACGGAGCAGGAGATTCCGGAGCGCTTCCGGACCATCCGGCGGGAGCTTAAGGGAGAATAACAGAAAAAATAGCGAGCGCCTCCGGCCTTTTCGGCCAGAGGCGCTTTGTTATGTGCGCAGCTTGAAGGTTCTGGGGGCCAGGCGATAGGCCAGCAGCAGGGCCGCAGCCACATACGGCGGCAAAGACGATCATGCCGATGCCGAAGGCCATCGTTGCCCCGTGGACGTTGGCGTAGATCATGTAGCAGACAAAATAGGTCAGGCCCGTGATCAGGCGATAGCCGAAGCTGGTGTTCTCCAGCCCGGCGGTGTAGGGCTGCAGCAGGTAGTACAGCACCAGGTAGTGCACCGAGAAAAACACGGACATGGCCAGAATGGCCAGGGGCAGCACCAGATAATCCGTGGGGGTGTCCGTGCCGCCGCTGCACAGCAGAAGCAGGGGAAGCCCCAGGGCGATGACGGCGGTGGGCAGCAGGTTGATGGCCGTCAGGGATTTCAGCCGGGCCGTGAAAATGCCCAGGATGACCCGGGGCTGCCGGTAAAACCGGTAGGACAGCATACTGCTGTCGCAGTTGAAGAACAGGATCTGGGTCACGGTATTGCCCCGGTTGATGAAGTACATCAGAAGCAGCATCATCGGCAGCGCCGGAACCAGTGCGCTGTTGATGGCGGCGGCTATCTCCGGCAGCGCCAGACAGGCGGCGCAGCCCGGGGCCAGCGCGGCCCCGGCAATAACGGCGGTGCGCCGGGCCGGACGCATCAGAAGCCGGTAATTGCGGCGCACAAACAGTTCGTTGAACCGGGCGCAGCCGGTTTTCCGGCTGTCCGGGCCTGCGTCCAGGGTCAGCTTGCTCTGATACTGGGCCTGGGTCTCCCGGGCTGCCGCCTGGAGACCGTCGCCGCTGAGCAAGGATACGGCGTCCGCCGTGAACAGGTGCCGGTACACCCGGCGATAGCCGGAAAAGCGCAGCAGATATGCGGCTCCCCACACGCCGCCAGCCGCAGCCAGCCCGCAGACAGCGTATACGGCGGCGGAGGGCAGGGCCCGGTTCAGCAGGAGAGGGGGCAGATACGCCGCCGCCAGCAGAAGAACGGAGGCACCCTGCAGCAGGGAGAACCTCTTTTTCGTCCCGGGGCAGGATGCTCCGCCGGTGGAAGTGCCGCAGCTCCAGTCCCGCAGAGAGGAGCTTGACGCCGCACACCAGCACCGGGGTCAGCAGGCACAGGGCCAGCCCCTGCCTCAGGATCAGACGCCCCACCAACAGCGCCGCCGCCAGGAAGCCCACGGCGGTTTTCAGCAGATAGTACCCATACGCCGACAGGGTGTAACGCCGGGCGTCCATCCGCAGGAGGATCACGGCGTAATAGGCATCCTGACCGCCATTCAGCAGATTGTTGTTGAAAATACCGCCGATCAGCGTCAGAAACACCAGCAGGTGGCCGTACAGCTCCGGCGGCAGCTCCCGGCGGATCAGCAGCAGGGGAGCGGCGAAAAACACCGCCATATACAGGAGCTTTCCCAGCAGCATACCGAAAATCTCCCGCAGGACGGCCAGCACCAGCCCCAGGGTCTTGGCAAAGCTGTTTTCATAGGGCAGGCGCAGAAACCGCAGACGGTATAAAATCCCATTGACCCGGTAGGCCATGTGCAGCCGCAGCTGGAGGATCAGGGTGTCAAACCACATCCGGCTCCTCCTTCAGGGCGGCGATGATGCGGTCCTTGTACGCCTCATCGGCCAGGTCCTCCCGCCGCACCTCCTGCAGGACCCCGTGGTGCAGGATCACGATGTCGTCGCACAGGTCCAGGGCCAGGTCCATGATATGGGTGGACAGCAGGATGATATGCCGGGTCTTGATCCGCCGCAGCAGGGCCTTCATCTCGTCGGCCACCACCACGTCAAAGGAGGTCAGCGGCTCGTCCAGCAGCAGCACGGCGGGGTCCGCCATGATGTTCACCAGCATCTGCATCTTGTTTTTCATGCCGTGGGAGAAATCCTTCAGCAGCTTTCCCCGGTCGGCCGGGTCGATGCACATATAGTCCAGATACACGTCCGGGGCCTTGGGGTAGGGAATTTTGCCCCGGTTGATCTCCAGGAAGAATTGCAGAAATTCCCGGGCGGTGAGAAACTCCGGCACCACCGGGGTGGAGAGCACATAGCCCATGTCGTCGGCGGTGACGGGCCGGGCGGCACCGGTGTCGTCCTCCAGGTGGAAGGATCCGCCGTCGGCGGTGAGGTCCTCGTTGAGACAATTGAAGAACGTGGTCTTTCCCGCGCCATTGCGGCCGATAAGACCGTAGATCTTTCCCTGTTCAAAGGTGAAGGACGCGCCCCGCAGCACCTCCTGGGTCCCGAAGCGCTTTTGCAGTTGATCGACAACCAGCTTCATGGCTGTCAATCCACCACGCCGGTCAGGTCCAGGGGCTTGCCGTCGCGCCACAGGCGCTCCAGGCCATAAAACTCCCGGGCCTCGGCGTTGAAGACGTGGATGGCGATGCAGCCGTAGTCCAGCAGCACCCAGGTGCCGGCCCGATAGCCTTCGCGGTGCAGGGGCTCCTCCTGGGCCTCCTCCCGGAGGACCTTTTCCACGTTGTCCACCAGGGCGTTGATCTGGGTATTGGAGGAGCCGGTGGCGATGACGAAATAGTCCGCCAGGGTGGTCAGATCGCCGATCTCCAGCACCTGGATCTCCCGGCCCTTCTTGTCGGACAGGGCCCGGGCCGCCATAAGGGCCAGTTCCTTCGCAGTTTTCATATCTGTTTACCTCTCAATAAATAGTCTCGGGCGTCCAGGGTGTTGTGATGCACGGGGTTGCCCCACTGCTGCATATCCCGGATGCTGTCGTCCAGCGCCTTCAGCAGGCCCCGGTCCAGGTCGGCATGGACCGCCCGGCGCAGGTCCTCCACCCCGGGAAAATCCCGGCTGGGCTCGATATAATCCGCCAGATAGATGATTTTTTCCAGCTTGGTCATGTTGGGGTGGCCGGTGGTGTGCCAGTAGATGGCGCGATAGACCGCGTCGTCCACGCCGAACACGTCCCGGGCGATGGCTGCGCCGGTTTTGGCGTGCAGCAGCTTCAGGGCGTGCTGCTCCAGGTCGTCCAGCTGGATGTGATATTGAGCGCACAGGGCCAGCTGCTGATCCATGTCCAGCTTCTTGGTGCAGTCGTGGAGCAGGGCGGCGATCCGGGACTGGGTCTCGTCGGCCCCATACTGCCGGGCCAGGCGCACGGCCTCCTGCTCCGTGCCCAGCACATGGGGCATGCGCTTGGGCTTCAGATAGCTCAGGGCGATGGGCCGCAGCTGGTCCGGGGTCAGGTGATGCAGGTCCGTGTGAACGCCGTAAAGCCCCCGGCGCTGGATATAGCCGTATACGGGGTCCGTCACCAGGTCCCGGCCCCGGCCTGCGGCAAGGGCCTCCCGCACCTGGGTGGAGGACAGGTCGATGACCTGCCGGTTGGCGATGATGGCCACAGTGGCACCGTATTTCGTCTCCAGCAGCCGCTTCTGGGCCGCCAGATCCTCCCCCGGCTGGGGGTGGGCTCGGTCAAAGGCCCCGATGTGGGCCAGAGACAGAATGTCCGACGCATGATACCAGCGCTCCAGGGACAAAAACATATCCGTCCCCATGAGAAGCCACAGCTCATCCTCCGGATGCTCCATGCGCAGCTGGCGCAGGGTATCCACCGTATAGCTGGGGCCGGTGCGGTGCAGCTCCGTGTCCAGGGCCTGGGCCTTGGGGCCCAGCTGGGCACAGGCCAGGGCCGCCATTTCCAGGCGGTCGGCGGGCTCGGCGCTGCCCTGGGGCAGGGCCTTGTGGGGCGGAACGCTGGCGGGGATCAGCAGCAGACGGTCCAGTCCCAGAGCGTCCAAAGCCGCCCGGGCCGCCGTCAGATGGCCCCGGTGGATGGGGTTGAAGGTGCCGCCGTAGATGCCGATCTTCATACGCTGCGCTTCCTGTCTTTTTCCAGCTCGATCTTCCGCTTGTCCTTGTTGTGCTGATAGCGGAAAAAGGACAAATTTGCTGCCGATGACCTGCACCACCTCGCACCGGGCGGCTACCTTCAGCTCCTCCGCCGCCTCACGGGCGGTGAGCATAGAGTTTTCCAGCACCCGGCCCTTGACCAGCTCCCGGGCCTCCAGGGCGTCGTTGACCTGCTTGATCAGGTTCTCGCCGATGCCGTCCTTGCCCACGTGGACGATGGTGTCCAGGTTGGCGGCCATGCCCCGCAGCTGGGCTCTCTGCTTGCTTGTCAGTTCCATAGATGCTCCTCAGTTCTTTTTTCCAGATAGGTTTTCAGCTTTTTTCAGATGCCGCAAGGCCCGCAGGGCGTTGCCGCGGTGGCTGATGGCATTCTTCTCCTCCGGCGTCAGCTGGGCGAAGGTCTTTCGCAGCTCCGGCACGAAAAACACCGGGTCATAGCCGAAGCCGTTCTCCCCCTGGGGTGCATAGGCAATGGTGCCGAAGCAATCTCCGGCTGCGTCCAGCCGGTCCCCATTGGGGAAGCAGCAGACGATGGCAGTGTGGAAATGGGCGGTGCGGGCCCCAGCACCACGGAGATTCTCCAGCAGCAGGCGATAGCGGGCCTGGTCACTGTCCACGCCGCCGTATCGGGCGGAATAGATGCCCGGTGCGCCATTCAGCGCGTCCACGCACAGGCCGGAGTCGTCGGCAATGGCGGGCAGACCGCTGGCCTGCATCACGGCCATCGCCTTGATGGCGGCGTTTTCGGCGAAGGTGACGCCGTTTTCCTCCGGCTCCAGGTCCAGGCCCACGTCGGACTGGAGGACCACCTCCACCCCCAGCTCACGCAGAATCTCCTGCATCTCCGCCAGCTTCTTGCGGTTATGGGATGCCAATACGAATTTCATAGAATCTCCCCCAATATGTTTTTCTCCAGCTGGATCAGCCGGGCATTGCCCTGGGCGCACAGAGCCACCAGCTCCTGCTGCTCCCGGGCGGTGAAGGCCCGGCCCTCGCCGGTGCCCTGCAGCTCGATGATGCCGCCCTGCTCATTCATGACGCAGTTCAGATCCACCATGGCCCGGCTGTCCTCGGAGTATTGCAGGTCCAGCATGGGTACGTTGTCCACGATACCGGCGGAGATACCGGCCACATAGTGGCGGATGGGCATGGCCTTCACCAGCCCCTGCTCCAGAAGACCCCGGCACGCCAGGGCCAGGGCCACAAAGCCGCCGGTGACGGAGGCGGTGCGGGTGCCGCCGTCACCCTGGAGCACGTCGCAGTCGATGGTGATGGTGCGCTCGCCCAGGCGGCGCTCCACCGCCGCCCGCAGGCTCCGGCCGATAAGGCGCTGGATCTCGGCGCTGCGGCCGGAGAGCTTCAGCTTGTCTACGTCCCGGCGGGACCGCTCCCGGTTGGCCCGGGGCAGCATGGAATACTCCGCCGTCACCCAGCCGCAGCCCGGGCGCACATGAGGCGGCACCCGGTCCTCTACCGAGGCGTTGCACAGCACCACCGTGTCGCCGCAGCGGATCAGGGCGCTGCCCTCGGCAAACCTGATAAAGCCCGTGGTGATCTCCACCGGGCGGCTTTCGTCATACTTTCTTCCGTCGGCACGGATCATATTCGTCCCTCCCATCAGAACAGATCGCCCACAAATTCCTTGGCGTCGAAGGGGGCCAGGTCCTTGATGCCCTCGCCCAGGCCCACATACTTCACCGGCACCTGCAGCTCCTGGGCGATGGCGATGACGATGCCGCCCTTGGCGGTGCCGTCCAGCTTGGTCAGCACGATGCCCGTCAGACCGGCGGTCTCCTTGAACTGCCGGGCCTGGATGAGGCCGTTCTGGCCGGTGGTGGCGTCCAGCACTAGCAGGGTCTCCTTGGCGGCCCCGGGCAGCTCCCGGTCGATGATCTTCCGGAGCTTGGCCAGCTCCTTCATGAGGTTGGCCTTGTTGTGCAGCCGCCCGGCGGTGTCTACCAGCACCACGTCGCTGCGGCGGGCCTTGGCGGCGGCCAGGGCGTCGAACAGCACGGCGCCGGGGTCCGCGCCCTCGTTCTGGCGGACGATGTCCACCCCGGCCCGATCGGCCCAGATCTCCAGCTGGTCGGCGGCGGCGGCACGAAAGGTGTCACCGGCGCACAGCAGGACCTTCTTGCCCTGCTTTTTAAGCTGATAGGCCAGCTTGCCGATGGACGTGGTCTTGCCCACGCCGTTGACGCCGATGACCAGAATGACGCTGGGCTGGGTGGACAGGTCCAGTCGGCTGTCGCCCACTTCCAGCTTCTCGGCCAGGATTTCCCGCAGAGCGCCCTTCACCTGGTCTGCCGTCAGCAGACGGTCGTCATAGGCCCGGCGGCGCAGCTTCTCGGTGGCGTCCAGGGCCACGTCCATGCCCACGTCCGCCAGGATCAGGGATTCCTCCAGCCGGTCATAAAAATCGTCGTCCAGGGAGTCAAAGGACATGGGCGCAAACCACGCGTCCCGGAATTTTTTGAACAGTCCCATAATCGTGTCTCCTTACTTTATATTCAGCTCTTTGGCCATATCGTTGAGGTTGATGGTGAGGATCCGGCTGACGCCCCGCTCCTGCATGGTGACGCCGTAGAGCACGTCGGCCTCCTCCATGGTGCCCCGGCGGTGGGTGATGACGATGAACTGGGTCTTACCGGCGATGCGCCGCATATAGCGGGCAAGCGCACCACGTTGGCGTCGTCCAGGGCGGCCTCGATCTCGTCCATCACCCAGAAGGGGGTGGGACGGACCTTGAGAATGGCGAAGTACAGGGCGATGGCCACAAAGGCCTTTTCACCGCCGGACAGCAGGGTGATGGTTTTCAGCTGCTTGCCCGGGGGCTGCACCTTGATCTCGATGCCGCAGTTGAGGATGTCCTTTTCATCCTCCAGCTCCAGCCGGGCCTTGCCCCCGCCGAACAGCTCCAGAAAGGTCTCCTGGAAGCTGTCGTTGAGGAGCCTGAACTGCTGGGCGAAAATCTCCGTCATCTGCTGGGTCAGCTGGTCGATGACGCCGGTGAGCTCGCCCTTGGCCTGCTCCACGTCCGCCCGCTGGTCGGACAGATAGGTATACCGCCCGTTGACCCGCTCATACTCCTCGATAGCCCCGATGTTGGGGGTGCCCAGGGCCTTGATGGACCGGTTCAGCTCGCCGATGCGGCGGGTGGCCTTGGGGACACTCTCCAGCTCCATCCGCTGGCTCTGGGCTTCGGAATGGCTCAGCTCATACCGCTCCCAGAGCTTATCGAGAATGGTTTTCTCCTCCATGGCGGCGGCGCTGCGCTTCTGCTCCAGCCGGGACAGCTCCTGCTGGGCGGCGATTACCGCGTCGTTGCAGGTCTGGGTCTGGCGGTTCAGGGCTGTGCGCTGCTGCTCCAGGTCCAGCTTCTCCTGCTGGAGGGTCTGCAGCTGGCCACGCAGGTCCTCCGCCTGCCGGTGCAGGGAGTCGCAGCGGGTCTGATGCTCCGCCATCTGCTCCCGTGCCCGGACCTGGGATTCATGCAGCTGCCGGGCCAGGTCCTCCCGGCTGCGGCAGTCGCCGTCCAGGTCCGTCATCAGCTGGCGCAGGTCCGCCAGGCGGCTCTCCGCTCCCTGACGCTCGGCGGCCAGGGCGGCCTGCTGCTCCTTGCAGCGGGTGATCCGGTCGGAGATGCCGCCGGTTTTCGATTGCAGGTCGCTCTGCCCGGCCAGGCAGTTCTGGGCTTGTTGGCGCAGCTGCCGGGCCAGGTCCTCCTGACCGTCGATCTTCGTCTGAAGCTCCCGGCTGCGGGCGTCACCGTCCGCCGTCTGCCGGGTCAGCCGGAGGTTTTCGGCGTCCAGGGCCTCCAGGGTGGCTTCCAGGGTCTCCCGCAGGCTGTCATAGTGCTGGCCGCGGGTCTCCAGAGCCAGCACCTGCTGGGCGGCGTTCTGCTGCTGCTCCCGGGCCACATCCAGCTCATACTGGGCCTTTTGTAGGTCCCGGCCGGTTTCCTCCGCCCGGTGGGCGGCCTGGTCCAGGGAGGCTTTCAGTCCCGTCAGCTGCTCCCGCAGCCCGGACAGCTCGTTGGCACGGGACAGGACCCCGGCGCTGCGGCTGACGCTGCCGCCGGTCATGGAGCCGCCCCGGTTGATGACCTGACCGTCCAGGGTGACGATGCGGAAGCGGTTCTGATACCGACGGGCCATATTCACGCCGCAGTCCAGGTCCTCCACCACCACGGTGCGGCCCAGCAGATTCTGGAAAATGCCGTCATACCGGGCGTCATACGTCACCAGCTGGGAGGCGATGCCCACGAAGCCGTATTCCTGGGCCAGGCGCGGCTCCCGGAGCATATCGCCTCGGATGGCGCTCATGGGCAGGAACGTGGCGCGGCCCGCGTCCCGGCGCTTCAGGAAGGCGATGGCCTCCTTGGCGTCGGTGTCCCGGTCCACCACGATGTTCTGCAAAGCCGCGCCCAGGGCGATCTCCAGGGCCACGGTGTATTGGGGGTCGGTGGTCATAAGGCTTGCCACGGGGCCGTGGATCCCGGACAGGGTGCCCCGGTCCGCCGCCTGCATCACGCCCTTCACCGCCCGGGAGAAGCCCTCGTAGTCCTTCTCCATCTCCGTCAGCAGACGGATGCGGTCCTCCATGGCGGCCAGCTGCCGGCGCAGCTGTTCGGCCTGCTGGGCGGCCTCCTGGGCCCGGCGGCGCCGGCCCTCCATCTTCAGGCTGTGGCCCTGGATGACGTTGGCGGCGGCCTGCTCCTCCTCCCGGGCGGCAGTCAGGGAGGCGTTGTTTTCTTCGGCCTCCCGGCGGCATTGGTCCAGCTTTTCCCGGGCGGCGGCGCTGTCGGCGGCGATGGCGGCCTGACGGGCCTGGGCCTGGGTCCGGGTGGCGTCCAGAGCGGCCAGCTCCGTCCGGCCCCGGGCGGCGTCAGCCACGGCCAGGGTCTCCTTGGCTCGCAGGGCTTCGGCTTCCTGCTGGGCGCTTCCGGCGCTTTCGGCCAGCTGCCGCAGGGCGTCCATCAGCTCCTCCAGCTGCCGGGTCAGGTCCTGGGCCTCTGCGTCGATCTGGTCTATGCGGTCTGTCAGGGCGTCGGCCTGGGTCCGGAGATTACCGGCCCGCTGCTGGGTGTCTGCCAGCTCCCGGTCCAGCCGCTCCAGGGTCTGTTTATCGTGGCTCAGGCTGTTTTCCAGCACGGCCATGGCGGAGGTCTCCTCCTGGGCGGCGGCGTCCAGCTGGGACACCTGGCCCCGCAGGGCCTCGGCCCGGACATCGTTGTCCCGGATCTTTTCTAGGCTCTCCTCCCCGGCGGCATACACGGCGTCCAGGTCTTCCTGGGCACGCTGGCGGTCCTCCTGGGCGGTCCGCAGATCGGTCTCCAGCTTCAGGGCACCGGCCCGCAGGGCCTGGAGGTTTTCCAGCCACACGGAGATCTCCAGCACCCGCAGCTCGTCCCGCAGCACCAGGTATTTTTTCGCCGTTTCCGCCTGCTGCCGCAGAGGTTCCACCTGCAGCTCCAGCTCGGCGATCTTGTCGTTGATGCGCACCAGGTTCTCCTCCGTGCGCTCGAGCTTGCGCTCAGACTCCTCCTTGCGGTGGCGGAACTTGCTGATGCCCGCCGCCTCCTCGAACACCTCCCGGCGCTCGCCGCTTTTGACGGACAGGATCTCGTCGATCTTGCCCTGTCCGATGATGGAGTAGCCCTCCCGGCCCATGCCGGTGTCCATGAACAGCTCGTTGACGTCCTTGAGCCGCACGGACTGGCGGTTGATATAGTATTCCGACTCCCCGCTGCGGTAATAGCGGCGGGTGACGGCCACCTCACTCTCGTCCCGGGGGAAGATGTGGCCGGTGTTGTCGATGATTAGCGTCACCTGGGCAAAGCCCATCTGATTGCGCTTTTCCGTGCCGCCGAAGATCACGTCCTCCATTTTGGCGCCCCGGAGCTGGCGGCTGTTCTGCTCGCCCATGACCCACAGGATGGCGTCGGAGATGTTGGACTTGCCGGAGCCGTTGGGCCCCACGATGGCGGTGATGTCCGCGCCGAAATTCAGCACCGTTTTGTCGGGAAAGGATTTGAAGCCCTGAATTTCCAGTGCTTTTAAATACACGTTTCTGTCACTCCTTCCGCATATCCTGCATATCCCGGATGATGCGGTCAATTTGGCGGGCCACGGCGATGAAGTCCTGCTCCGTGTAGCCCTTGGTGGTCATGGCTGCCGTCCCGATGCGGACGCCGGAGGTCTGCTGGGGGGAGCGGGACTCGTTGGGGACGCAGTTCTTGTTCAGGGTGATGCCGTGGCGGTCCAGCTCGTCCTGAACGGCTTTCCCGGTGAGCCCGGTGTCCGTCAGGTCCAGCAGGAACAGGTGATTGTCCGTGCCGCCGGTGACCACCTTGTAGCCCATGGAGATAAATTCATCGCACATGGCGCGGCAGTTGCGGACAACGGCGTGGATGTATTCCCGGAACTCCTCCGTGGAGGCTTCCTCCGCTGTGACGGCCTTTCCGGCGATGACGTGCTGCAGCGCGCCGCCCTGTCCGCCGGGAAACACGGCGCTGTCCACCCGCTTGGCAAGCTCGGGCCTACAGAAGATCAGTCCGCTCCGGGTGCCCCGCAGGGTCTTGTGGGTAGTGGTTGTGATGATGTCTGCCAGGCCGAAGGGGGAGGGATGGTCCCCGGCGGCCACAAGCCCTGCGATGTGGGCCATGTCCACCATGAAATACGCCCCCACCTCCCGGGCGGCGTCGGCAAAGGCCGGGAAGTCGATGATGCGGCTGTAGGCCGAGGCCCCGGCCAGAATCAATTGCGGGCGGCACTCCCGGGCTTTCCGGCGGACGTCCTCATAGTCGATGAAACCGTTTTCGTCCACCCCGTAGAACTCCATGTGAAACAGCTTGCCGCTGAAATTTACCGGGGAGCCGTGGGTCAGATGGCCGCCGTTGTTGAGGCTCATGGCCAGAATGGTGTCGCCGGGCTTCAGCACGCTCATGTAGGCGGCCAGGTTGGCGGAGGAGCCGCTGTGGGGCTGGACATTGACGTGATAGTCCGTCTGAAAGACGGCCTGCCACTGGTGGCAGCAGTATTCCTCCAGCTCATCCACATACTGGCAGCCGCCGTAGAACCGGCCCCGGTTGCCGGAGGGACGCTGGGCGGGATAGCCCTCGGAATATTTGTTGGTCAGGCAGGAGCCCACGGCCTTCATGACATTTTCGCTCACGAAGTTTTCGCTGGCGATCAGCTCCACGGTGCTGTTCTGCCGGGCCTGCTCGGCGGCAATGATCTCAAAAACTCTGGATTTCAACGGTGTTCCTCCTCCATGGGACCTGCGGGAGGGGACGCTTCCGCAGCCTGCGGCTCCCGTCCCGCTTGTGTGCATATATAATCAGCTTATGATATCATAAATCCCGGTTTTTTTCAAGAAAAATCGCAGGACGGGAAGCCGTCCTGCGAAAATCGGTTATTCCGCCCATGCCGGGTTATTTTCCGGCGACAGGCATTGGGTGACCCGGGCGAAGGCGTCCCGGTCGGTGTAGTAGGTGTAGGTTTTTCCCTCCGGATTTACGAACCGGACGAATATGCCCTCGCTGCGGTCGGAGCCGTCCGGCAGGTGATAGGGCCACAGCTCCAGCACCGCCCCGTCGCCGTAGTCCAGGCGGAGGCTGTCCTCCTTGGGGACGTCCCGGCTGAAGGTGGCGTTCATGTTGAAGAGCTTCCCGTACAGGGCATAGCCGTTTTCCTGGGTAATGCGCAGGTCCTGGCCGTCCACCCGGGCCCGGAGGGAGGTGAATTTTCCACTGAAGGCGTAGGTGGTGCTGCTGGAGATGTCGCTCATGCAGCGGATGAACCGGTCATGATCCCGCTGGGGCTTGCTGATGGTCAGGCCCAGCGCCGTCACCAGCGCCGCCGCAAAGGCCAGCGCCACCACCCACATGGGGTGCCACCGCCGCCGGGGTTTCTCCTCCCGACGCACCGCATCATAAAGACCCATATCGTTCCTCCTATTCTTCGGGCAGGCACCGCACCAGCGTTTGCCATTGCATCCGGTCGGTGTCATACATATAGATTTTTCCGTTGGCTCCCCGGTACCAGACGAACACGCCGGGGACCCATTGGCGGTTGTATCCGTCCCACACGTCCAGGCCCCAGAAGCGCAGGATGCACCCGTTGCCGAACTCCAGCTCCGCATCCGGCACGGACTTGGGGGCGCTGTTCTGGCGCTTGCCCATGCCGGCGGCACTCACCTCCAGATACAGCCGGGAGGCGGGCTCCCGGGCCCGGAATTGCCGCCCATCCTGCCGGACGTACAGGCCGCCCTGCTCCTTGGCGTATTGGACGCTTTCTCCCAGCCCGCTTATAAAATGGCGGTACTGCCGCTGTAAATGGGCGGCCCATAGAATGGGGATAAACGCCGCCAGCACCAGGATCAGCCCAATGGCGATGAGTATGTGCAGCTTCCGGTCCCGTTTCCGGGGCCGGGGTGCGCGAACGGCGTCGTACAGAGGCATGGCGTGGACCCCCTTTTTTTCTCCTTATTATACAGGCTGCCCCGCCTCTTGTCCAGCAAAACAAAGTTGCGCCGCCTTTTGGGCAGCGCAACTTTTACTTTACAGGTTACTTTTTGAAGCTGTCCTTCAGAGACACGCTGCGGTTGAACACCAGATGGTCCGCCGTGCAGTCCCGGTTATCCATGCAGAAATAGCCCGTGCGCATGAACTGGAAGGTGGGGGCGTTGATGCCGGTGCGGTTTTCCACCCGGTCGAAGTCTCGGGCCACGTCCACCATGGCCCGCTCCACCTTGCAGCCCTCCAGCACCATCAGGGAGTCGGGATTCAGGCAGTCTAGGAAATTCTTGTCCGGGCCGTCGGGCTGGGGATCGGAGAACAGGTTGTCGTACAGCCGCACCTCTGCGTCCACGCAGTTTTCGGCGTCCACCCAGTGCAGCGTGGCGCCCTTGACCTTGCGGCCGTCGGCGGGATCGCCGCCCCGGCTGTCGGGGTCATATGTGCACAGGATCTCCACGATCTGGCCGTTTTCATCCTTGACGCAGCCGGTGCACTTCACCAGGTACGCGCCCTTCAGGCGGCACTCGGGGCCGTCGGGGTACAGGCGCTTATACTTGGGAATAGGCGTCTCCAGAAAGTCCTCCGGCTCGATCCACAGGTGGCGGCTGAAGGTGATCTCATGGGTGCCCTGGCTGGGATCGGTGGGGTTGTTCTCCACGGTGAAGGTCTCGCTCTGTCCTTCCGGATAGTTGGTGACCGTGAGCTTCACCGGGTGCAGCACCGCCATGGTGCGCTGGGCCGTGGCGTTGAGATCCTCCCGCAGGCAATGCTCCAGAAAGCCGTACTCCACGGTGTTGGGAGACTTGGCCACGCCGATGCGCTCGCAGAAATTGCGGATGGAGCGGGCGGTGTAGCCCCGGCGGCGCAGGCCGCACAGGGTGGGCATCCGGGGGTCGTCCCAGCCGGAGACATAGTGCTCCTCCACCAGCTTGCGGAGCTTGCGCTTGCTCATGACGGTGTGGTCAATGCCCAGCCGGGCAAACTCGATCTGCCGGGGCTTGTAATAGGGGATGGACATTGCTGACCACCCAGTCATACAGCGGTCGGTGGGACTCGAACTCCAGTGAGCACAGGCTGTGGGTGATGCCCTCCAGAGCGTCCTGAATGGGGTGGGCAAAGTCGTACATGGGGTAGATGCACCACTTGGTGCCCTGGCGGTGGTGGTTGATGAAGCGGATGCGGTAAATGATGGGGTCCCGGAGGTTCAGATTGCCGCTGGCCAGATCGATCTTGGCCCGGGGTCATCTTGCCCTCCTCCACCTGGCCGTTCTTCATCTTTTCAAACAGACGCAGATTCTCCTCAATGGGGCGGTCCCGGTAGGGGGAGGTGGCGGGGATGCCGATGTCGCCGCGGTTGGCCTTGAACTCCTCCGGCGTCAACTCGCACACATACGCCAGGCCCTTTTTGATGAGCTCCACGGCGTATTCATAGTCCTTCTCAAAATAGTCGGACCCGTAGAAGAACCGGTCGCCCCAGTCGAAGCCCAGCCAATGGATATCCTGCTGGATGGCGTCCACATACTCGGTGTCCTCCTTGGCGGGGTTGGTGTCGTCCATGCGCAGGTTGCACAGGCCGCCGTAACGCTCGGCGGTGCCGAAGTCGATGCACAGGGCCTTGCAGTGACCGATGTGCAGATAGCCGTTGGGCTCCGGCGGGAAACGGGTGTGAACGGTCAGTCCCTGGAACCGGCCACCCTCTGCGATGTCCTCGTCGATTAGGTTCAGAATAAAGTTTCTGCTCTCTCTCCGTCCGTCAGGGGCGGCGGTGTTTTCGTTCCTCGGTCATTGTCTCACACTCCTTGTCACATTACAAAAATACGGCGGGATGACCCGCTAAAACAATGTAATAATTATACCCACCGTCGTCGGAAAAAAAAGCAAGCCCTTTTTCCCGATTATCGGATGGATGTTGATTTACAATTATATTGCAAATAGGCAGCAGCCTGCGCTGCGTGTTGTACTTGCGATAGATTGCCGCAAGCCGCTCTCCGTCAGTTGTGTACCCGTTTCTGTGCAAAGAGATAATCCGTAGACTCCCCCGCCACGGTATCGCCCATACTCCCGCAGAATGGCAATCATGGGGCTGCAAAGGGGAATGACCTGCGCTTTTCTGTTCTTCGTGTGGCGGTAGAACACAACGCCGCCGTCCAAATCCACGTCCCGAATTTGTATCGCCCTGACCGTCGCGGCGCGGCTCCCGCAGTTCAAAAGAAAAATTGATAATCACCCAGTCCCGATATTCCGCAAAGGTTGTCTTGCGAATGTCGGGCTTTTTCAGCAGCGCGGTCAGCTCCGCATCCGAATAGGTTTCCTTCACGGTTTCCTCGGCCTTGTACAGGGGACATTCAGACGGGTCAGCCCTGCTCATTGCACCAAGAGAAAAAGGATTTCAGAACCCGCATGTAGCTGTTGATACTGTTGGGAGAAAGTCCCGCCTCCCGCATGGAAACAATCATCGCGTCCAAATCTGCCTTTTTGGAGGGCGGCAATGTCCGTTCCCGTGTCCAAGTGCCGCGCCACGGCTTTCCACTGGGAGGAATAGCTTTCCAGCGTCTTTTTCCGCAAGCCCCTTTTGCCCTGCGGAAAGGAGAAAATCCGCAAAGGTTTCGTCCAATGTGGCGGTGCAATTCATCCTGATTTTCTTCATCATACCTGACCTCTTGATTTTCAAAAATTTCCATCAAAATCAAGCGCACAGGTGCCTTTTGCAAATACTGAGATTTTTCTACTTTTGGAAAGAAAAAACCTTGAAATCATACGATTTCAAGGTTTTTTTCTTGTGCCTCAGCGCACATTTGGTGGAGATAAGCGGGATCGAACCGCTGACCTCTTGAATGCCATTCAAAGCGCTCTCCCGAACCATCGGGTATGCACCCCCCCTGATGGCTTGGGAAAGGGCTTGAATATCCCGCCCCGGCAATTGATGAGACAAGTTGCAGTATAGCATAGAAGGTATATGTTGTCAACTGGACATACCTTTACGATATGTACCCCTCGCCGTGGTCGTGGCGAGGGTGAGGCTATTGCGCCATGGGCAGTTCATAGGTAGCGCATTCGTCGATGCTGTCGATACCATTCAGGAACTGCTCCACATTAATGTTAATTCAATCTTGACCCTATAGTCCCGGAACACCGAAACCTTCTTGATGATGTAGCCGCAGATCATTTTTTCTTGACCTCCATCGGGCTTTCATCAAAAATCTTGGACCAGGACACGATCCGGTTGAACTCGGCCTTCATCTCCTCGATCTTAGAGTTTCCATCATTCAGTTCTGCGGTAAGGGTCGTGATTCGTTCACTGGTGGACAGTACCTTCTGTCGGGTATCCTCCAGCATTTCAGTCAGCATCTTTGCGGCAGGGCGCTTTTTCCCTTGGATCGCCTTCAGCACCTCGGACTTGAGGGATTCATATTCCTTATTGGCCCTGGTGTTTTCGGCTCTGGCCCGCTGCAATTCCGAGCGTATCATTGCCATCTGCTTTTGAACCGCACTTCCCACAATCATGTCGTTGGAAGCTCCCTGCATCTTGTCGAAGACCTGATGCAGCACCTCAGTGACGATCCCGTCCAGAATGTGCATTGTGTATCCAGTCTGTCCTGTACATTCCTGACGGCGCCGGGTCTTGTTGTAGCATACATAGCGAATACGCTTTTTATGGACCGGCGTCCCATCCGCAAGGCGGTGGTTGTCCCGTTGGTAGTGAGCACCAGCCGGCCTCCGCAGTGGCCGCAGAAGATGTTCCCGGAAAGCAGGGATTGGCCTGCGGTATTCAGCGGTACTGTGCGCCGCTCTTTCCGCTCATTGGTCCGCTCCAGCATCAGGTTTCTGCGCCAGGTCGAATTGGTCTGGGGCGATGATCTGGAGGGCCTCAAAAGGGGCCGGCATAGGTTTCTCCGCTCCGAAGGATTCCCTTGTAGAGCGGGTTGTGCAGGATGCCCCCCACACTGGCGTCGTGCCAGTTTTGTCCCTTCCGGTTTTTGATCCCGTGGTCGTTGAGGAAGTTGGCAAGGCGCCATCTGCCGTAACCGGACGAAATGCAGAGGTCAAACATCATCCGGACGACTCTGGCCTCGTCCTCATCAATGACCAGCATGTACACCTCATGTTTGCGCTTGTTGAGGATGCCGCTCTTTTCCAGCCGGTACCCGTATGGTGCGTTTCCACCGCGGAACCGGCCTTCCTCTACCATCTGGCCAAGGGCCGTTTTGGTGCGCATCGAAGTTTTCTGGCTCTCTCCATCGGCCTGCCAGAAACGGATATAGTTGGTCAGGCGGTCCGTGTGGGACTCAAACCGCTGCTCTCCTTCCTGTACGCTCCAGACGCGGACGCCCTTTTAGTAAACCACTCCACAACGAAGGGTGTTTCATCTGACTTGCGGCCCAGTCGGTCGAACATGAAGACAAGCAGAATATCGAACTTGCCCTGCTCTGCATACTTCTTGATGAGCTGCAGTTTATCACGGTCATCGGCGCTGACTTTATAACCGGATACGCCAGTTTCCTGCTCCTCGCCCACGATGACCCAGCCCATTTTCGCCGCAAAAATCGTGGCAGGCTTTTTCTCTGCATAGGGATGTCTGCCTGGTTGTTTTCATCGTGATCGACCTGCTTGTTGGTGGAAACTCTGTATAAACAATAAACTCTTTCAGCCATTGATATCCGTCCTCTCATGTTTTTTGTGTGAGAGGGCGGACACCCAATTCATTCTATTCGATTATCAAGGTTCCCGGCTTTTTGCCATACCCATTATCTCACACTACGGCCAGAATAGCCAGGGGAATTGATAATCTTTTATAAACAAATCTGCAGTAAATGGGCTGGTGTGTTGGGTTATCCTGTACTTTGCTCAAAGTTTTTTGGGCCTCATCAGTCTGCCAAAAGCGAATGTAGTCAAGCATGCGTTCTGCATCAACGCCGTCTATGATCTCTCCCTCATAGACGCTCCAAACATGGATGCCCTTCTTGGTAAACCACTCTGCGATGAATGGGGTTTCGTTGAGATTGCGTCCCAGCCGGTCATACATAAAGACCAGCAGGATATCAAACTCACCCTGCTCAGCAGCCTTTCTAATGCGCTTTAACTTAACAAGGTCATCAGTGCTGACTTTTATAGCCGGACACGCCGATCTCCTGCTCCTCGCCAACAATGTTCCAGCCTTTTTTCTCTGCAAAAATCGTGGCAGGCGTTCTTCTGCATGAGAATGCTTTCCTGATCCTTACCTCTGTATAAGCAATAGACTCTTTCAGCCATTTTACTGACCATCCCTTCATCAAATCTTCTGAATGCAAGACCTTCAGCAAGTGGTTCTATTTCTGGGGGCATTGCATAGGCGCTCAGGAGAGCCTGCTTTTACTAATACAGCAACTTCAGGATTTTCTTTTTTCTGCAAAGCAGAGAGTGACCTTATAGCCCTGAACCGAGATATGCATTTCAGGCTTTTCTTCGTCGATTCTGAGTACCCTGTTCATAGTAATCCTCCTAAAAATAAAGCATCGGCTATCCTAAAAAATAGCCGATGCTTTTCAATTTCTAATTGTAACTGCTTAGTGGCGATAGTCCTTTTTACAGAGTAGGTTCGATTGACTGCATACCGATTTCCTGTACTTGGACGATATCCAATGTTGGCAGAGCCTTCAGATAATTCTCTACATTCCAGTACGCTTGCCATGTTACCACCTCTCAGTCACGATAGATACCCACGACCAGGATATAGTCATCATCTCCATGAAAATCCTGACACTTGTTATAGAAGTCTCTCAAAGTTCTAAATTCGGCCAACGCTGCATCCCGATTTTCCACTCCGTTCTGTTGGAGATACTTGTCCAGGAAAGCATCTTCATCCACACCCTCATTGAGGGCAGAAACGATGTCATCCAGATCCTCCAAGAGAGTGTAGGCCACCTGACCATCATCAACGAAATCAACACCTACGATTGCTTGGCTGAGCGGTTCATGAGAGATCGGTTCTGTCCCAGGGCATCCCACCAGCGCCATGTGGAGCTCATTCCACAGGCGGATTTTTTCGGTGTAGAGAAATTCATGCTGATTTGCCGCTGTTTTCAAAGCATCAACCGTATTCTCGCCACTGAAAACAGCATTCATGAGTTCATCTTCAGCAGGGGCGCTTCCATAAAAATAGTGGGCAATGTTTTCAGTGCTCATTGAGATACCTCGCCAATTTCTTCTCCAGCAGTTCTGCCATATCATTGCAGAGGCGCTTTACCTTGTCCTGCTCATGGGCGTAGTACCAGATGGTATCTTCTCCGGGGCGGAGCAGGAGCTGGTCGCCATCCGCTTCTTTCCAGAACTCGCCCAGCACACAATATCGCTCTCCATGGATGGTCAGATTAAATGTTCCAGAAAGTTCAATGAATATACCTGTGGATACATTGATGCCTGCGGTCAGCAGGAAAAACTCCCGCACCTGGGCCGGAAGCCTGAAGTCCAGCACGCTTTCTTGATTCACGATTTGCTCCTCAGTGGCGGCGGGCTGGATCTCGTCAAAGGGGTCAAGCGCCTTTGCCAACGCCTTGGAGAACTTGGGGTATCGGCCAAACAGCTCCGGGTGGCTGGCCTTGAATTCCTTTTGCTTTTCCCGCTGTACTCGCTCCTGCTCCTTGCAGAAAGCCTCCAGCTCGGCCAGATACCGTTCCTGGTAGAGATTGCTGGCCTCAAATGCTGTGCCGCTCTTTTCCAGAATGGCGATGGCTCTCTTTTGGCTGCCAAACACCGGGACCCACTGAAAACCGTGCCGGCAGGGCTTCAGTTTCAGAAATTCACCCCGATTGAGTAGGGCTTCCAGCTCCGGCTCGTGCTCGTCCCACCAGTTCCGCCAAGTTTCAGGTGTTTCCCGGCCCTCAGCCAAGTCCAGGAGTTTTTCTGTCAATGATTCTTTGTCCATAGGTGTCCACGCTCTTTCTCCGCCATCACTTCCACATTACTCGGTAGCACAAAGCTCATTCATTTTTGGAATCAGTAATTTATCCATCCACTGACAAACAATCTCAAAAGGTATTGTCAATTTTTTCTTCATTTCCTATATCAAGATATATTTCATTGTCTCTTAAACTGTAAAACAGTGGTTGTGTGTTGACGTCTGGTTTGGCATAACCATAAGGGTCGTATGGACGGGTGTTGATTATATAGCAAACCTCTATGCTTATGCTATCCTTTGTGTTCCCGCCGAATGAGGAAAAACGCAATCATATAGGTGAAATTTTTACTGTGCCTCGTAAGTGTTTTGTCGGATTTTTTATACTTGAAGCCTAAATGCCCGTACTTCCCTTTGCAACTTGGTTCCAAGCATTTGCATTGCTTCGTTAAAGTTCATTGTGCCCCCTCCATTTTCTCATCGTAAAAATAAATATAGTTCATTTCTCCGTTTCAGAGGGCGCAGGAATAGATGCTCATGGCCCCGTAATCGGTGTGCAGGACAAGCCCACTTTGGGTAAAGGCAAAATTCACCTGCCGCACTACAAAGGGGTCATCAATAGTGGCCAGCAACTGGCCGCTGCCGGTATCCCACAGCTCTATGGGGGAGCTGACACGATCCTGCTGAACGGCCATCAGACTGCCTCTTGTCCGCACCATACAGGTGTCTGAAAAATTTAGCCCCTGCCGGACCGAAAATGGGAAAGGATTGGCCATTTCCTCTCCGGTCTGGGTCAGGTAGAACCTGCCGCCCACCGAGAAGCAACTGGTCATCCGGAGAGAAGAAGGGATGCCACCCCTCATTGGGGATCACAACTTTTTTGGGCGGACTTCAAATCGACCAGCACATACTCACCCTCGGTGACACGGTAGACCGCTTTGCTCTGCCGGGGAGAGAGCATCCCGAAGCAGTAATAAGCAAAATTCGGATCTTTTGACTTCTTACATTTTACCGTTTCCCGCCACACTTCTGTGTTGCTGACAAAGGCAAAGACGACAATCTCCTCGCCTGTGTACCACATGGCCAGGTCACCACTGACATCCAGCATGGTCTTCATGCTGTTTTTCTTGTTGGCAAAGGGCGTGATTTCATGGGTGCGGAGGGAAAACTGCTCCAGAAGATAGCTGTTGTTCAGCAGCAGAAGGTATCATTGGAGCAGAGGACCTGCTCATAGGTCATCCGCTTGGCACCCAGGGAGACTGTTTCGAAGGCTATCCCCGTTGCCATCGAAGTGATAGAGGGTCTCGTCCTCAAAATCTCCGGCCACCCTCGTTAGGAAGAAGTCATCCCGTGTGGGAGAGGCGGCCAAGGGCATAAAGCCGTTGCTGTCCTTGACCGACAAACCGGTGGCACCGCGCCTGCCCGACAGCGGCATCCGGATTCTGATAGACAAATCCTTTCCGCATCTGGCCCATCATGGCGCTGGCAGCCTTGCTCTTGACCTGGAAGGCAGAGTCGCACAGGATCTCCTTGACCTTTCCGCCATTCAAACAGGTTCGGATGGTATGGCCGTCAAATTCAATCCGCCACTGCTTATTTGTGGCGGGGTTGAGGAAGGTTTTTTCAATCATGGCTTTGACTCCTCCCTTTGAATCAGGATGGTTTTTCCCTCGGCGTTGATGTCATAAAGGTCATCCAAATGGATATGGAAGCCATCCACACGAGCGGTTTCCGCCATCCCCAGAGCGGCTTTCGCCAACAGGAGCAGCCCCGCCCGGTTTCCCGTTAACTCCAATTCATTTCCATCGGCATGGGTGGTAAAGGAGAGGTAGGCTTCCGGTTCCACTGGGAGGATAGGCAGTAGTTCGTCATTCAGTTGAATGGTCAGTGTTCTGGTTTTTCATCACTTACCGAAATACCTCCCATCAATCCCACCAGAAATACCAGACGGTGGACTGCCACAGGACATCTGCCAAGGAGCCAATGCTTCCATCCTCATTCTGATCCAGATCTGGGCAGAAGCCATATTGCTCCACAGCCACCTCCATAGCTCTTTCCTTGGAGATCGGAGTTGGAAGTTCAAACTCCAATTCATCGTGGCTCATGGCGGCAGGGATGGCACCATGCTGCTGGAACCAGTATTTGGCCGCAGCCATCAGCTCCGGTGTGTCGGGGCAGTCATTCCAGTTTCCGAAGGGCAGGTAGGCGAAGATCTCCCAAGGATTCTTCACCGGGATCTTGGCCAGAATGAGCGGATAGGTCATCTCAGTATCATCATCCCAGTAGCTGGAGAAGCGGTCATTAGGTTCTCCGCCCTCCATCTCGCCCAAGATCTCCTCATCCCAGTCCATATCGTCATCCTCGGCTTCTTCCTTGCGCTGGCCGGTCAATTCCTCCAAAACCGTCTTTCCGTCCTTGACGGGGGTAGAGAGCATCTTCTTCCGGTACTCCGTTACAGCTTTGAGGTCAAATTCGTAAATGTCTACATCATTCTTCGGGTCGGCGTTCATTACCAGACATTCCAACAGCGTTTCATCATCCGCCTGGATAAGCACGGGAACAAAAGCCCTCCCGTACCCCCAGCCGCTGGGCGTAGCTGTATGCCGACATGATGGGGTCATCATCTGCCATGGATGGGAAATAGGTACACTCGCAGTCCAAATACTCCATGATGGCCTGAGCCACCTCGGAAGGCTCCAGTGTGTCCTCGTCGAAGTCCTGTCCCTGCCAGTTAGCAAAGCGTTCTTCGATCACCTCTGCCATAGCCTGATAAAGGGATCGCGGCAGTGAGCCTGTGCAGCCGTTCACTTTGCTGGAACAGCCGAAGATCAGAAAGAATTCCGCATCCCATTTGATAAGCCAAATAATCCAGTAGATCGATCTCAACCAGCATTGGACACCTCCGTCATACCACATGATACAGATTGGAAGTAAGACTCCCATTCTCCCGCCAGCGTGGGTCCTTTTTGCAGCAGACCAGCCCTGCAGAGATCATCCAGTGCCCGCTTGACCGTAGAGCGGGAAAGCCCCAACTCCAGAGCAATGGTTCTGATGGCCGGCCAGCAGCGTCCCTCGCTGTCTGCCCGATCCTTGAGGTACATATAGACGCTCTTGGCTCTGTGGCTTAGATGGAATTGTAGATATTTCTAAAGCTGTTCATTCTGTTTCCCTCCGTCAAGGCCGAAATACCGTTTTGCGGGAATCGGTGCGGCCTGAATTCCCTGAGCCATACCGCCAGCGGATGTGCCGCCTCCCTGCGGCGCTCACTATCCATTACAATCGTCCCATAGTGGCGGCGGATGATGGACTCCTCCAACTCCTGTTTGTCAGCATAGGCAACGAACCGCTGGGCCTTCTCCGGTACTTCATAGGGCATGCCGAACCGGATGCCCCAGTCAAGGAACAGCCGCAGTTTGACCTTCATTGGGTGGACGCCGGTCTTGGCCACAATAAAGCGCCCTTGGGCATGGACTTAAGTTCATCCGGGGTCATGAGGGGCCGCTCCATCATCTGGAGGGACTGGCTGGGATCGTTTTTCCGCGGGAGATACTGCCACTCATTACCGTCCGGCTGCCCAAAGATTTGGACAGTTCCACCGCGGTCTGACTGGCCGGGGCGAAGCCGCCGTAAAGGTTGACCTGGCAGTTGTCCACGATGATCTCAGAGCCCCTCTTTTTCCATAGTTTTTTCTGCAGCTGTCCCGTAATGCTCTGGACGATAGGCACCAGCATGAGTCCTCTGGACCGGGAGGCGGAAAACATCAGTTCCAGCGACTGAATGGGCGGGCAGGTGCCCAACTCGTCCGCGAAGAAGACCACCCGGTTCTTGAGCCGGCCGCCGTTCTCGTCGGCCACAGTGAGGATCTCCCGATACAGGTTTTGGAGGATCAGGCTGACCATAAAATACTTGGTCTGGTCCTCCTCGGGCAGTACGATAAAGATGGCGGATTTCTCATTGCAAAACTTCTCCGCGTCAATGGCGGTGTCAAAGCAGAGGATCTGCTCCATCTCCGAGTCGAGGAAGGCGTTTAGGCGGGACAGTACCGTTGAGATTACGGAGGCCATGGCCTGCTCCGCCGTGTTGAGGGCGGACCCGGCAAACCAGCGGGCCTTATGATTAGGCGGGAGCTTTTCCAGCAGGAGCTGGAACTGATTCTTTCCCTTCACCCGGCTGGGGGCCAGCAGTTCCTGCACCAGCTTGAACACGGACACGATGTGGCGCTTTTCAATGGGATTGCCGTCCGCGTCCTCGGTGGGCAGGTACTCGGCCACCAGCAGGAACATGGCAGTCAGAAGGCCCTCGGCGGAATCGTAGAAAAAAAGCATTCTGCCCATACTGGGCGCTGTCGCCGCCGCTGGTGTTGATGAGGGTCTTGGCGAGGATCTTGGAGTATTTCTCTGCCTTGGCCTTTGCCGCCAGGTTTTTGGGGTCGGCTTTATAGATATCCATGTACTTGTTGATCAGATTTGAAGCAGGTTGTTGCCGTCCGAGCGGGTGGGATTACGCAGATCCAACACGGCGATTTGGTATCCGTAACATCGAAAATGCACCCCCTCAAATCGAAAATGCACCCCCCTCTAAACCGTAATTGCACCCCCTTACCGGGTTTCTATCAAAATTAGAGTCATTTGCCACAAGTCCACCGTAATTTTGATAGAATTACGGTGGACTTTTTTCGATTGTTTAGGCTCTGGTTACCTGCTAAAATGAAGATATGCCTATGCGAGAATTCTCCGAGTACCTGTACACCGTCGAAAAGCTTGGAATAAATTACGTTAGGAGGAAAGAAAGCTAATGTACTATCACGCATCATCTGTTAAGGGTATTACACAGCTAACGCCACAGAGCTCGAATCATGGTATTCCTTTGGTTTATTTTTTCCACAAAAAGAGAGAAAAACGTATTGGTCTATTTGAGCAATTCCATTGAAAAAGTATTGCATGGAAACCGGCTTTTCTTATGATGGAAAAAATGCCAAAAATGGGGGCCGTATGGTTTTTGGTAAAGATGGGCGCCAACGGTTGGAAGAGTATTATCCCAATGCTCTGATAAGCACATACAAAGGCGTATCCGGTTATATTTATTCTGCTGAGACAATTTCAGATTCCGGTTTTTCGGTTCCAATACCGGATGTTGCTACCAGTAGCATACCGGTCGATATATCCGGTGTGGAGTTTATCCCAGATGCCTATGAAGCAATTTTACAGGCGGAACGAGAAGGTCTGCTTACGATTATCCGATATGAAGAAATGAATGATAAAATGAAAGCATGGAGCAAAAAGACTATTTTGAAGAATATGAGAACGCATCCGATCATCCGAGTATCGGCATTTCTTAAAAGGATACTTTTCCGAAATTCTTCGTGGTCGATGACTATGTGTATTCTTGCCTGTGCCGTAAGTAAAGAGCAACGATAAAAATCACTACTTTCCCTTAAATAGTAAATGCACCCCCTAAGCGTCTGGGGGTGCATTCTATTAAAGTTAAGGCTATTTACCATAAGTCCACCGTAATTTTGATAGAATTACGGTGGACTTTTTCTATGCCCGAAAGCCGCTTGAAATCAAGACTTTTTGCCGTTTTTGAGCATAAACGAACCCCGCCGCAGAGCGATTCTGCGGCGGGATTTCGTTCGTTTTAGGAGGATTGCAGCTTTCTATGCCGTTGTAATCGTTAAACAGCCAAGGATCATTATGATATATCCGCACCGGAGGACTCGGTTTCCGCCCCTGTCGGCAGCTCCACCGCAATGGTGGTGCCCTTGTCTGAGCTTTCCTCTACCCGGACGCAGCCGCCGTGGAGAGCGATGATCTCCCACACCAGAGAGAGCCCCAGCCCCACGCCGCCGTACTCCCGGCTGCGGGACTTGTCCACCCGGAAGAAGGGCTGAAAGATGCTCCGCCGATACTCCTCCGGAATGCCGTAGCCGGTGTCGGAAACGCAGATCAGGAGCTTTTCCGTCTTCTGCGTGACGCGGACCCACACCGAACCGCCGGGTCGGTTGTACTTGACAGCGTTCTCCGTCAGGTTGAAGATCAGCCGGTAGATCAGTGCGTCGCTGCCGGTCATAGCGCCGTCGCCATCCGCCTCCAGCGTGACGCCGCGCTTCTCCGCCAGTGGCGCAAGGTCTGTGAATATCTCCTCAATCATGGGCGCAAGCTGAATCCGCTCGTTCCGTGCCACCTGCTGCAAATTGCTCATTTCCAGCAGCGTCTTGGTCATCTGCGTCAGCCTCTCCGTCTGCTCCCGCAAAAGCGCGAGGAACTTCGCCGTCTCCGGGTAGCACATCGGGATGCTCCGCGGAAAATAGCTCCAGCTGCGCCTGCATCAGCGCCAGCGGCGTGCGCAGCTCGTGGGCAGCGTTGCCGGTGAACTGCCGCTGGGCGGTAAAGGCGTTGTTCAACCGCTCCAGCATCTGGTTGAAGGAGTGACTGAGCTGCCGGAATTCCGGCAACACATCCTCATCGATCCTCATATCCGCCAGATTGTTCAGCTGCACCTTCTCCACCTGCGAGGCAAAGCTGCGCAGGGGCTTGAGGGCGTGTCCGCTGACGAAATAGGCGAGGATGCCGCTGAGCAGCGTTACCGCCGCCGTGATGTACCAGTTGGTGGTGCGGAAGCGCCCCTGAACCCCATCGACAACGATGGTCAGCTCCTCGTTGGGCGCTATGAGCTGCGGATCAAAGCTCGCCGCTCCGCCCTCATTCAGGATCACCGTGCTGCCGCCCTGTAAGCTGTCCGCAATGGTGTCCATATAGTACACACCGGAGGAGCAGAGCAGCAGATTCATGGCCACGCAGGTGATGCCGATGAGCAGGACGGTCATCAGCGTGATGCGCCACTGCAAAGAAAGACGCTTCATGCTTCCTCGCCTCCCATCAGATAGCCCTCGCCGATGCGGTTGCGGATGGGGTCATAGCCCAGCGCGGCGCGGAGCTTTTTGCGCAGGGCGGAGATGTGGACGCGAATGGAGTTGCTGAAGCTGTCCACGCTATTGTCCCAGACATGATCCATCAGCTCCTCCTGACTCACGGGCCGGCCCTGATGCACCATCAGGTATTCGAGTATCCCCGTTTCCTTGCGGGTGAGCGTCAGCGTCTGCCCGTTGACGGCGGCGGTGCGGGAGCGGGTGTCAAAGCTCAGGTTTCCGCAGCTCAGCAGTACGTCCTGCTGGGTGAACTGCCGCAAGGTCAGGCTGCGGATGCGGGCCTCCAGCTCCGCAAGATGAAAAGGCTTTGCCAGATAGTCGTTGGCCCCCGCGTCCAGCCCCTCAACCTTGTCCTCCACCTCGCTGCGGGCGGAGAGAATCAGTACCCTCGTCTCACGGTCAGTCTGCCGCAGGGTGCGCAGCACCGTCATGCCGTCCTTTTTCGGCAGGTTCAGATCCAGCAGTACCAGATCATAGCGCTCCACGCCCAGAAGCGCCAACGCCTTTTCCCCATCATAGCAGTAGTCCACGCTGTATGCCAGGCGCCGCAAGCTGCGGACAATGGTCTCGCATAGAGCGCGTTCGTCTTCAATAACCAAAAGGTGCATGAGAGCCCTCCTTTTAATTTCTTCGTGTTCACGTATGTTGCTTAATTATAGCAAAAATAGATAAGGTTTGTGTTAATTTTTTCTTCTTAACAGGGACTTTAACTCCCCTGCGCTATGATAGGGGCAGAAAATTCGGAAAGGGTGAGAAAAATGAGCCATGTAAAAAAGGCGGCGGCCCAGGTGATCCTGCTGGCAGCGGGAGCCGCCATGCTGTGCTTCGGCGTCTGGCGGGGCGAGGCAGCGACGGTGCTGAGCAAAGCGATTAAATTATGTCTGGAGTGTGTCGGCATTGGATAAGAAAAAACGTGGCGTATCTCAGGTGCTGTCCCGCTTCCGTGGCTGGATTCAGGCGGGGGCCGCCTTATTGACCAACCTGCACCTGCCGAACTTCCTCAAGGGCAAACTGTACCAAGGCGCAGGGAAAACCGTATGTGTGCCCGGGCTGAATTGCTACTCCTGCCCAGCGGCCTCCGGTGCCTGCCCCATCGGGGCATTTCAGGCGGTAGTGGGGTCTTCCAAGTTCAGCTTCTCCTATTATATCACAGGTTTCCTCATTTTGCTGGGAGTCCTGCTGGGACGCTTTATCTGTGGTTTTCTGTGCCCCTTCGGCTGGTTTCAGGAGCTGCTGCATAAGATCCCCACGAAGAAGCTCTCCACAAAGAAACTCAAGCCACTGACCTACCTGAAGTACGCCGTACTGCTGGTGATGGTTTTCCTGCTGCCGGCGTTCCTGGTGAACGATGTAGGCATGGGCGACCCGTTCTTCTGCAAATACCTCTGTCCACAGGGCGTGCTGGAGGGGGCCATCCCGCTGTCCCTTGCCAATTCCGGCATCCGGGCGGCGCTGGGGAGCCTGTTTACATGGAAATTCGGTATCTTGCTTGCCGTGATCGCGCTGAGCGTAATATTCTACCGTCCCTTCTGCAAGTGGCTCTGCCCGCTGGGAGCGTTCTATGCACTGCTCAACAGGGTATCCCTCTTCCAGATGAAGGTGGATAAAAACAAGTGCGTCTCCTGCGGGAAATGTGCCAAGGCCTGTAAGATGGATGTGGATGTGACGAAGGCGCCCAACCATACCGAGTGTATCCGCTGCGGGATGTGCATACGCGCCTGTCCTACCAACGCCGTCAGCTTCCGCTACGGCTTTGGAGACGGCAAAGATAAGAACCTGTAAAACCTGCAGATAAATTAAAAACGGAGGAAACAAACAAATGAAAATGAATAGGACGAATACTGCCGGCAGAATTCTGGTGCTGCTGCTTACTGCACTGGTGGTGCTCTCTCTGGCCGCCTGCGGCAAACAGGGCAACGACGACACGACAAAGCCCGACGGCGAGCCCAAGAACGCCCAGGAGGCGGCCGCTATGTACAAGGCCCTGATGGACCAGGAGAATGCCATTCTGATGGAAAACCAGTCCCTTTGGGAGAAGGTGTTCATGTCCGCCGACAAGGGCATGACCATGCAGGAGGACGGCAAGAACTACGGCGATTTCCTGCTGGACACCATTGAGTCCGCCAAGGACAAGTTTACCGCCGATGAGCTGAAGCTGCTGCGCCAGGGAGGCGAGAAGATCCGGGAGATCGAGCGCACCCTGACCGCCATTGAGGCCAAGTTCCCCGAGGCGGCTCCCAAGGCCCCGGGCAATGGTGACAGCATCCCTGCCGACAGCCCCACGACCCCCGGCAACGGCGACAAGATGCAGAAGTTCCCTGCCTTCGAGGGCAAGGACCTCAACGGCAACCCCGTCAAGAGCGATGACCTGTTCTCCAAGAACGCCGTCACCGTGGTGAATTCTGGTTCACCACCTGCAATCCCTGCGTGGGAGAGCTTTCCGAGCTGGACGCGCTGAATAAGGAACTCGCAGAGAAGGGCGGCGCACTCATCGGTGTCAACACCTTCACGCTGGGCGGCGACGAGAGGCAGCGATTTCTGAGGCGAAGGACGTGCTGGCCAAGAAGGGCGTCACCTATCAGAATGTGTATTTTGACTCCGATGGTGAGGCGGGAAAGTTTACCGCCAACATCTTTGCATACCCCACCACCTATGTGGTTGACCGCAGCGGCAATATCGTGGGTGACCCCATCGTGGGTGCTATTACGGAAAAGAAGCAGGCGGAGGCGCTGCAAGCCCAAATCGACAAGGCACTGGCTGCCGATATGGGCTGACCCGAGATTGTTAGAAAGTGTCTACGATGAAGAAAAACCATCGTAAGCCGGCACATTCTGCGCACCATTGCATCGCCTCTGGCAAGCAAGCACCTATACGATCGAAATAGCCTTTGAAGGCGAAACCGGAGCATCAGAGGGGGTTCATCCTTGAGACCCCTGCTCCATCAAACAGGTATTGGACGAACACCTATTTCTTCAGCGGCGGTTTCGCTGTGAAATGTTCGCTCTGATCCGCAGCAGAAAAGCGCCGTCTTGGAAGTGATTCCGGGACGGCGCTTTTACTATCCGCACATTCGATTTCCGCTATTCCTCCTGCTGCTGTGATTACAGAAAGGAACGGGAGGTTATGCGAATGGAGATTTGCCGCAGATGAACGATGCCGTTACCTGCGGACATTCCTTTGCGTAATACAATAACCACAGAATCAAATGAAAACTAAACGGCCTGAGCCCTGTGCAGTACAGGATTCAGGCCGTTCAGATCGCTTAATTCTTATTTTGTCTAACTTTTGGGGGGCACTTCACACTGGCGCGCCGCTCTTTTTATCACATTTCGCTAAATTCCCGGATGGGGCTTACTTCTTCAGCTTCTGATCCACCACCTCGTGGAGCATGGCGGTGAAGCCCGCCACGGTCATGGCACCCAGATCCTCGCCGGTACGGGTGCGGACGGACACGGTGCCCGCCTCCATATCCCGGTCGCCCACCACCAGCATGAAGGGGATCTTCTCCAGGGTGGCCTCCCGGATCTTCTTGCCGATCTTCTCGTTGCGGCCGTCCACCTCCACCCGGAAGCCCTCGCGCCGCAGCGTGCTGGGCCTGCTGGGCGCAGTAGTCGGCGGCCCGGTCGGTGATGGGCAGCAGGCGCACCTGCTCCGGCATCATCCAGGTGGGCAGCGCACCGGCGTACTCGATGAGGTAGGCCAGCGTCCGCTCGTAGCAGCCCAGCGAGGTACGGTGGATGATATACGGCAGGGCCTTGTTGCCGTTTTCGTCGATGTAGTACATCCCGAAGCGCTCGGCCAGCAGCATATCGATCTGGATGGTGACCAGCGTATCCTCCTTGCCGTACACGTTCTTATACTGGATATCCAGCTTGGGGCCATAGAAGGCGGCCTCGTCGATACCGATGGAGTAGTGAACGTCCAGATCCTTCAAAATCTTCTCCATGGTGCTCTGGGCGTGATCCCACTGCTCCGCCGTACCCTTTGTTGTTGGGGTTGGCCGGGATCCCACTGGGAGAAGCGGAAGGTACACCTCCAGCAGACCGACGGTGCCGAGGCAGTACTTAGCCAGCGCCAAGCAGTGGCGGAATTCCTCCTCCAGCTGATCGGGGCGCAGCACCAGATGGCCCTCGGAGATGGTGAACTGGCGCACACGGATCAGACCGTGCATCTCGCCGGAATCCTCGTTGCGGAACAGGGTGGAGGTCTCGCCCAGCCGCATGGGCAGATCACGGTAGGAGCGCTGGCGGTTCAGATACACCTGATACTGGAAGGGGCAGGTCATGGGGCGCAGGGCGAAAAGCACTCCTTGGTCTCATCGTGGGGATCGCCCAGCACGAACATACCGTCCAGATAGTGATCCCAGTGGCCGGAAATTTTATACAGGTCCCGCTTGGCCATCAGGGGGGTCTTGGTCAGCAGGTAGCCGGCCTTCTCCTCGGTATCCTCTACCCAGCGCTGCATCAGCTGGACCACCCGGGCGCCCTTTGGGCAGCAGGACCGGCAGGCCCTGGCCGATGACATCAACGGTGGTGAAGTATTCCAGCTCACGGCCCAGCTTGTTGTGATCCCGCTTCAGAGCCTCCTCCCGCTCCTTCAGGTAGGCGTCCAGTTCCTCCTTCTTGGGGAAGGCCACGCCGTAGATGCGCTGGAGGGTCTGGCGGCTGTCGCTGTCGCCCCTCCAATAGGCGGCGTTGCAGGCCGTCAGCTTGATGCCGTTGCCCCCTTGATGCGGCCGGTGGAATCCAGATGGGGGCCGGCGCACAGATCGGTGAACTCGCCCTGCTTATAAAGGAGATGTGGGCGTCGGCGGGCAGGTCGTTGATGAGCTCCACCTTGTAGGGCTCACCCCTCTCCTCCATGAACTTCAATGCCTCCTCACGGGGCAGCTCGAAGCGCTCCAGCTTCAGCTTCTCCTTGCAGATCTTCCGCATCTCCGCCTCGATCTGGGTCAGATCCTCCTGTGTGAAGGCAAAGGGTGCGTCCAGATCGTAGTAAAAGCCGTCGTCGATGGACGGGCCGATGGCCAGCTTCACCTCGGGGTACAGGCGCTTGACCGCCTGGGCCAGCACGTGGGAGCAGGTGTGCCAGTAGGTCTTGCGATACTCCTCGTTTTCAAACGTGTACTTGTTTTCTTCGCTCATGATAGCTTCCTCCCTCTTACTTGGTCGGGGGGCAACAAAAAACCCCGCCCCTGATACGGTTCAGGGGTGAGGTAAAAATAGCATTTTACTCCACGGTTCCACCCTGCTTACGGAAATTTTTCCGTCGCTCGTGATCTCTGTTGTAACGGGAGAACCCGGCCCGGCCTACTGGTTTCCGTTCGGCGAGCGGCTCAGAGGGGGGTACCGTTCCGCTTCCCGTCAGATCCCTTTGCACCACGGGGGACCCTCTCTGTGACCTTCTGCGGACAAAGCCTCGTCTATGCCTTTTTTTTATACCCCAGAATATAGCACCCCCGGCGGCGGTTGTCAACGGCCTTTTTGAAGTTTTCCCGATAAAAAAAAAACTACCCTTTTCACAGGAAACTGTGCTATGATATAAGAGTATGATTGTCGTTTGATAAGGAGGGACCTATGCGACATCTGAAACGTCCGGCCCTGTTGGGGCTGTTGCTGCTGGCCTGCCTGCTGCTGGCCGGATGCCGGATGGACAGTACCATGGAGGAGCTGTTCACCCTGCCCCGCCTGCCCACGGAATACACCACCCTCTCCCGCCAGCTGGATCAGCTGCTGTCGGAGGGCTACGAATACATGGCCCCCACCTCCGGGCGGAACATCCAGTCCCTCCAGATGGTGGACATCGACGGCGACGGGCGGGATGAGGCGCTGGCCTTTTTCCGCCTCAACAACGGTGAAAAGCCCCTGAAAATTTACGTGTTCCACTCCCGTGAGGACAGCTATGAGCTGACCTCCATCATCGAGAGCAGCGGCACCGCGATCGACTCCATCTACTATGAGGATCTCACCGGCGACGGTCAGAAGGAGCTGATCGTAGGATGGAAGATCAGCGCCGACGTCCAGACCGTCACCGTCTCACGATATGCGGCCCGGCCCGGTGCAGCTGATGCAGAGCAACTCACCCGCCTGTCCTTTCAGGAGCTCAACGGCGACGGCATCCCCCAGCCTTCTGCTGCTGCGAACCAACAGCGACAACCAGCCGGTGGCGGAGTTTTGCAGCTGGCAGGAGGGGTCGCTGTCCGTCTCCCCACCGCTGCGCCCTGTCCAGCACCATGGCGGAGCTGAATCAGGGGCAGTGTGGTCACCGGCAAGCTGGATCAGGACACCCCGGCGGTGTTCATCACCGGCATCAACAGCCAGGGCATCGCCGTGACGGATATCCTCGTCTGGCAGGGGACGCCGGGCTCGTCAACGCTGCGCTGGACCGCAGCACGGGGCTCTCCGCCGCCACGGCTCCCTATCGTCAGCTGACACCGCAGGACATCAACGGCGACGGCATCACGGAGCTTCCCCGGCCCGACAGCTCTGTCTCCGACACCAAGCAGGCCGACGGCATGGTCTTTTTGGGAGCAGTACCGGCCCGACGGCCTTGCCACCGTGGAGCGCACCTACCACTGTCTGTCCGGCGGCTGGTACTTTATCCTGCCGGAGGATTGGACGGGCGAGGTCACCGCTCTCGCCTCGGACGCCGGTATCGGTGAGACGCAGGTAACGCTGTCGGTGCAGGGGGAGAAGGCCCTGAGTATCTGCGCCCTCACCGGCGAAAACCGGGAACGGCGGGCCCTCCGGGCACGGGTGGTGCTCAAGCGCCGCACCGGCACCATTTACGCCGCCGAGACCCTCAGTGAGATCTATTCGCTGGATGAGGAGACTCTGCGTCAGAATTTCAACCTGATCGTCCACTCTTGGGACGCCAACTAACGACATAGAAGGAGTAGCTTATGAAAAAGTTCTGGTTCTGGAGGATGAATCCAGCATCCGCAGCTTTATCGTCATCAATCTGCGCCGTGCCGGTTATGAGGGTCATCGAGGCAGGCACCGGCGAGGCGCTGGAGATGCTGCAGCAGCACAGCGATATCCGTGTGGCGCTGCTGGATGTGATGCTCCCCGGCATCGACGGCTTCGAGGTATGCCGCCGCATCCGGGCCACCAACTCCCTGCATCGGCATCATCATGCTCACCGCCCGCTCACAGGAGATGGACAAGGTCACGGGCCTGATGACCGGAGCGGACGACTATGTCACTAAGCCCTTCTCCCCCGCCGAGCTGACGGCACGGGTGGACGCCCTCATGCGCCCAGCGGCGGCAGCAGCATGGAGGAGCACTCCGGCGAGATCAGCCAGCCCCCCTTCCTGCTGAACACCCGCAACCGCACGCTGGAAAAGAAACGGCAAGCCCGTGAAGCTGACGCAGGTGGAGTACTCCATCATGCGGATGTTCATGGAGAATCCCGGCAAGGCCCTGTCCCGTGAGGAGATTTTTGGATCTGGTGTGGGGCCGGGATTACTTCGGTGAGCTGAAGATCGTGGACGTGAACATCCGCCGCCTGCGGCTGAAGATCGAGGACAACGCCACCAACCCCACCTTCATCAGCACGGTATGGGGCTACGGCTACAAGTGGGACGCCTGATGGCCCCGCAGCAAGGAGGTGACGGTCCATGAAGGAGCGTCTGCGGATACAGGGTCTGCGCAAGCGCTGGATCCTCAACAGCGTGGGGCCTGTGATCCCTGATACTGGTGCTGGCGGCCATTCTGGCCTCGGCCACCGTGGCCAACAACTACTACGGCTCCGCCCGCTCCACGCTGGAGGCCAAGGCCAAGGCCGGCGCCGACTACTTCAACTCCTACAGCATGAGCAGCTACAGCGGTACTACCGCAACGCCTCACTGTACGCCGCCAGCTTCGACAGCACCCGCATCGAGCTGCAATTCCTGAATCTCTACGGCCGGGTGGATAACTCCACTCAGGGCGTGGCCGCAGGCACGACTCCCCAGACCCCGGAGATCGCACGGGCGCTGGAGAGCGGCAGCATCGAGGTATTCAGCGGCAAGGACCCCGTCACCCGGCGAGTCGGTGATGGCCGTCACTACCCCCTGAAGTTCAACGGCTCCACGGTGGCCCTTATGCGCTATGTCACCGCCACCCGGCAGATCGACCATCAGATCCTTCTGACCATCCTCATCATCAGCACCATCATCGCCGGGGTCATCTGTCTGGTGCTGATCTCCAGTCTGCTGTTCATCAACAGCGTGGTGGCCCCGGTGGCTGAGGTGACGGACGCCGCCAAGCGCATCTCCGGCGGCAGCTACGGCATCCAGCTCCCAACCCCTACACCGATGAGATGGGGGAGCTGGTGGACAACATCAACGATATGTCCCTGAAAATCAGCCAGAGTGAGAAAGATCCAGACGGAGTTCATCTCCTCCGTGTCCCACGAGCTCCGCACCCCCCTGACGGCCATCAATGGTTGGAGCGAGACACTGCTGGAGGACGACGATCCCGCTCAGCTGCGCCGGGGTCTGCACATTATCCTCAACGAGTCGCGCCGCCTGACGAACATGGTCGAGGAGCTGCTGGAGTTCTCGAAGATGCAGGACGGCCGTTTTACCCTCCGCATCCGAGGGACGTGGACCTGCAGACGGGAGTTCGAGGACGCCGTTTACACCTATCAGGAGCTGTTCCGACAGGACGGCATCCATCTGGAGTATGACGACGACGGCGAACTGTACACCGATCCTATCCCCGGCGATCCGGAACGGCTGAGCAGGTGCTGTGCAACGTACTGGACAACGCCGCCAAGCACGGTGGCTCCGGCAGCGCATCATCGCCTCTCTGCGGCGGGATGCGGACAACTATATCCGCATCCGGGACTTCGGGCCCGGCATCCCGGCGGAGCGCTGCCCTATGTGCAGAAAAGGGGTGGGCTCCTCCAAGGCCCGTGGCAGCGGTATCGGTCTGGCGGTGTGCGATGAGATCATCACCCGCCACGGCGGCACCTTCGAGATCGGCAACGCCGACGGCGGCGGCGCTCTGGTGACCATCACCTGCCCATTCC
>VOFK01002697.1_pt1 | contig 47544 bp, 72 predicted proteins | sample 5384121 | NCBI WGS metagenome assembly VOFK01 (sample SAMN12384730, study PRJNA508395) | human gut metagenome | isolation source: healthy gut J | host: Homo sapiens | reverse complement strand
ATGGAAGACCTGAAGCTGGCGATTCTGATTGATGCAGATAATTTTCGCCCAAAGTACGTCAAAGGTCATTCTGGACGAGGCCGCGAGCTTCGGCGTTGCCGCCTGCAAGCGCATCTACGGCGACTGGTCCGATGTTCGGCTGAAAAGCTGGAAGGATGCGCTGCTGAACAATTCGATTATCCCCATCCAGCAGTACAGCTACACCACCGGGAAAAAACGCCACGGATTCCGCCATGATTATCGACGCAATGGATTTGCTGTACGGCGGCAATCTGGACGGCTTCTGCATCGTTTCCTCGGACAGTGACTTTACGCGGCTGGCCGCCGCCTGCGCGAGGCCGGCAAGCTGGTGATCGGCATGGGCGAGCAAGGCCCTTGGCCCCTTTGTCAAGGCGTGTGACCAGTTCAAATACCTTGACCTGATTCTCGACCACGGCGAGCCGGAGGAGCCATCCATTGCGGCCCCGGTAGCGGAGACGAACGCCCGCGCCACGGCGGGGGATGACGCCGCCATCAACCGCGATTCCATCGGCCGGATCATTCACGGTCTGATTGACGAGATGGATGACGGCACCGGCTGGGTGCGTACCTCCCGCGTGGGTGACCAGCTCATCAAGCGCTACCCGGACTTTGACGTGCGCAACTTTGGCTCCAAGAGCCTGAACAAATTTCTGGATTCCCTGCCGGAGCTTGAGGTGGAGGAACAGATACTCGCCAACGGCAACCCGATCCAGTTTGTCCACGTCAAGCCCACCCCGAAACCTGCCCAAAAACCGCCCCAGCGCCGCACCGTAAAGCGCACAACGCGGAAGAAAAAACAGTAAAAGAAGCAGCCCCCTGAACGCATCACGCTCAGGGGGCATTTTTCTATTCCGCAGGCAGCAAATACGACGTGTTCACCCAGCCGAAATGGGGCATCCCATACAGCGGATCATACCGCACCAGTGCCCAGCCGGGGGTGGCGCTGGTGTACCCATACACCCGCAGCGTGCTGGAAGATATCCGGTCGATGATATCATATTCCGTTCCTGGCCCGGTGCGCAGATTCAAACGGTTGCTGCTATCGGCGTCCGCCCGAAAATACACGGTATCCGTCCGAGTGGGCCGCGTATCCGGGGCGACGATATCCCCGGACAGCGTATCCAGCGGGTCGGGCTTTGCCACACCGGGAATTGTGTACTCGTGCCAGGCGTCGTTCTGCTTGACCCAGGCTGTGCCGCCGTCCCACACAAGACCGTCATAGGTGCAGGGGACAAACTCAGCCCCGCTGCCATCCAACAGGCCAAACTGACCATCCCGGCACACGACCGCATAGCCGTTCAGCAGCGGTGCGGCGCGGGCGGCGGTCAGCGGTGTGTTGGAGTAAATATCAAAACCGTACACGGCATCATAGCATAAACCTGTCACCTCGCGGCCCGTTGTGTCGAGATATACCCAGCGGCCATCCCGTTGGGCAGGGGCCAGCGATGCATCAAAGAAGAAATCAGCCGCGCTGTATGTGCAGCCATTAGCCGCTGTGCCGTTCCTGTCCCGATACACATAGACCCCGTCGCTGACGAAATTGTACCAATCGTCGCTCTCATGGGTGGTCGTGCCGCTGACCGTGGGTACGATGCCGTCGGCACGGCCGCTGTACAGGCACATGGCCTCGTCGGTGGGGGCGGCAAACTCGCCGGGGCCGATGCTGCCCGCGTAGACGTACACGTTGGCATCCTGCAAATAGACAAACATTCGATAGCCGCCGCCGTCGGGGCGTCGCAGAGCACACCGTCGCCGGTCTCCTTCAGCTGGGCGTTCAACTGCTCTTGCAGCGGCTCGATTTCCTCCCAGGTCATGCCGTCTGTGTAACCATGCCAGCGGTGGGCGTTCCAGCCGCATTCAAACAGCGGGTACGGTGCGCGGCAGGGAAGAACCTCGGTGCCATCGCTGCGCATCAAGCCCCATTTGCCGTCCCTGCACATGGTATAGTAGTCGGTATCAGGATAGGTCTGGAACTCCCGCATATAGGCAATGAGCCGGATGTCGTCGTAGTCCATCACGGGCGCATCGGTCGGGATAAGACCCTGGGGCGGGGCTGCGGTGGGTGCGGATGTGGCGGCACTTTCGGCTGTCTCGGCGGTGGAGGCGGTCTGAGGCACGGAGGTGGGCGGCACATCCACGCCGGAGGGGAAGGCTGCACCGGCACAGCCCGCCAGCAGCAAAGCGGATAACAGGGGAGACAAAACTTTTTTCACGACATTCACCGCCTTTTTTCTTTAGTATAGCACAGCGCCCCGCACCGGGGAATACGGTGCAGGGCGCTTGTGAAAAATTTACAATTTATTCGTAGGTGCGCCGCCCGGCGAACACGCACAGGGGACGCTTGGCCTTGCCCATGCCCATCAGCTGCACGGCGGCGGCCAGTGTGGCCCCGGCGCTGGTGCAGGCGGGCACGCCGTCAAAAAAGAGCACCTCGCGTGCGGCGCGCTCAGCGTCGGCGGTGGAGACGGTCAGCACCGTGTCCACCACATAGGGGTTGTAGTTCTCCGGCACAAAGCCGGGCCCGATGCCCGCAATGCCGTGCTGGCCGATGAACCCGCCCGAGATGGCGGCGCACTCGGCAGGCTCCACGGCCACGATGCGCACCATGCTGTTCCATGCCTTGATGTACTCGGCCACGCCGGTGATGGTGCCGCCGCTGCCTACGCCGATGACCACCGCATCGATCGCGTCCCCGGCGTGCTTCAGTATCTGCGGCCCGGTCACACGGCGGTGGTACTCGGGGTTGTCGTCATTGGAAAAATAGTGGGTGTAGTACCCGCCGTACCGCTTGGCCGTGTCCGCGGCAATGCGGTCCATCGCACGGCGGCCGCCGCTGCTGCAGGCGATGATGTGCGCCCCCAAATCCTGCAGATGCTTGCGGCGTGCAATGGGCAGATTGCTGGGCACAACCAGAATACAGGGGTGGCCGGTGGTGGCACAGCTGACGGCCAGCGCCGCGCCAAAGCTGCCGGAGCTGGCTTCCACCACCGGCATATTGGGCTGCAGCTCGCCGCGCTCGGTGGCAAAGGCCAGCATTGTCTCGGCAAGGCCGTCCTTGGAGGTGCCGGTTGCGCCGCCGAAATCCAGATAGGCAAGGATGCCCGCCTCCAGCCCGTGACGGCCGGAATAGCCGTCCAGCCGCACAACCGGGGAACGGTAGACCTCCTGATAATAGCTGTGCAGAATCGCCACGCCGGGACACCTCGCTTTCGATAACAGTAGTCTTTTTATTATAGCATATTCCGACAGGATTTGCACAGAAAATTTGAAATTCGGGGCAGAACATTTTTTTTCGCAGAAAAAATCGCAGGAAATACGGCGGAAGCCCTTGACTTTTGCCCCTTTGGCTGGTATAATGCAAAGGCTGATGTAAAGAAAATTACTTTACACGGCTTTCACAAGCAGTAAAGGGGGCGCGGGCATGGCCGGTAAGCCGCAGAAAAACCTGGCCTACTCCGTTCTGCTGGACTTTTATGGCCCGGTTCTGACGGAAAAGCAGCGCGTCATCCTGACGGAATACTATGATGAGGACTTGTCCCTTGCTGAGATTGCCGAGAACCTTGGCATAACACGGCAGGGGGTGCGGGACGCCATCAAGCATGGCGAGGCCGCGCTGGATGAGCTGGAGGCAAAGCTGGGCAACGCCCGCCGCCACACCCGGATGCAGGCAGAGCTTGACCGCCTGCAGACCCTTGCCACAGAGATTCGCTGCTGCAACTCCGGCGCGTACACGCCGGACCCGCGTATCCACAGGGATACCGCGGAAATGCTCACGATTTTACAATGCTTGGACACGCAGGAGGATGCCGATGGCCTTTGAGTCTTTAACAGAGCGCTTGAATGGCGTTTTCAAAAAGCTGCGCGGCAAGGGCAAGCTGAACGAGGCTGATATCAAGGCCGCAATGCGCGAGGTGCGCATGGCCCTGCTGGAGGCCGATGTCAACTACAAGGTTGCCAAGGACTTCTGCGCACAGGTTTCGGAGCGCGCCATGGGGCAGGAGGTCATGGAAAGCCTGACCCCCGCCCAGCAGGTTGTCAAAATCGTCAATGAAGAGCTGACCAACCTTATGGGCGGCAATGAGCCGAAGTATCTGCGCCTGAAAAACAAGGGCCAGACCGTGCTGATGATGTGCGGCCTGCAGGGCAACGGCAAAACCACCCACGCCGCAAAGCTTGGCAAGTATTACCGCAGTCAGGGCCGCCGCCCGCTGTTGGTTGCCTGCGATATCTACCGCCCCGCCGCCATTGAGCAGTTGAAGGTGGTGGGTGAGCAGGCCGGTGTCCCGGTCTTTGCGCTGGGCACCGAGAAGCCCGAGATTATCGCCCAGAAGGCGATGGCCTACGCAAAGGATCACGGCAATGACATTGTGATTCTGGATACCGCAGGCCGCCTGCAGATTGATGACCAGCTTATGGATGAGCTGGTGCGCATCAAGCAGGCGGTGGAGGTCGATGAGACGCTGCTGGTTGTCGATGCAATGGCCGGTCAGGAAGCCGTCAACGTGGCCAAGACCTTCAATGAAAAGGTTGGCATCAGCGGCGTTATCCTGACCAAGACGGATGGTGACACCCGCGGCGGCGCGGCACTCTCGGTGCTGGCCGTCACCGGTATGCCCATCTACTTCCAGGGCACCGGCGAAAAGCTCGAGGACCTGGAGCCGTTCTATCCGGCCCGCATGGCAAACCGTATCCTTGGTATGGGCGATGTGCTTTCCCTGATTGAGAAGGCGCAGACACTGCAGAATGACAAGGAAGCCGAGGCCGCTGCCAAGCGCCTGATGGAGAACAAGTTCGATATGAACGACCTGCTGACCCAATTCCAGCAGGTGAAAAAGATGGGCGGCGCTTCCGCACTGCTGGCCATGATGCCTGGTGGCAGCCAGATTGACGCGGACGCTGTCGATGAAAAGGCACTGCCCCGCATTGAGGCCATCATCTACTCGATGACCCCGGCAGAGCGTGCCAAGCCCGATATCATCAATCCCAAGCGCAAGCGCCGCATTGCAGCGGGCTCCGGCACCTCGGTTGAGGACGTGAACAAGCTGCTGCGTCAGTTTGAAATGATGCAGAAGATGATGAAAAAGGTCAAGCGCAACCCCAAGGGCTTTATGCGCAGCTTGGGCAATATGGGCGGTGGCTTCAAAGGCTTTGGCCGCTGAAAATCAATCCGGTATGACCCGCACGGCTTTACGGCCCCGGGATGTACAATATAGAAGATGCCCCGCAAGGGCAAACAATTTTTGGAGGAATAGTATTATGGTTAAGATTCGTCTGCGCCGCATGGGCGCCAAGAAGGCTCCTTTCTACCGCGTTGTTGTTGCTGACAGCCGCTTTGCTCGTGATGGCCGTTTCATTGAGGAGATCGGCTACTACGATCCGACCAAGGAGCCCTCTGTTGTCAAGATTGACGCCGAGAAGGCAAAGCAGTGGCTGGACAACGGCGCTCAGCCCACCGACACCGTCCGCGAGATTCTCAAGAAGGCCGCTGTTCTGTAATCTGTTCGCTTTTCAGGGAGGGAACGCCACATGCAGGAACTCTTATTAGCCGTTGCCCGCGGCCTTGTCGAAGACAAGGAGGCCGTGCAGGTGACTGTTGATCCCATGCGTGAGGACGGCACTGTTGTGTACCACCTCAAGGTGGCCGAGGCCGATATGGGCCGCGTCATCGGCAAGCAGGGCCGTATCGCTAAGGCGATTCGCGTTGTTATGCGTGCCGCTGCCGTCCGTCAGGGCGAAAAAGTCATCGTTGAGATTGACTAAGACCCGCAACAACAAGCACTTTGCCGCACGGTAAAGTGCTTTTTCTGTATCAGGAGGAACCCTATGCAAAACTATCTTCCCGCCTGCAAAATCGTCTCTACCCACGGCGTGCGCGGCGAAATGAAGGCCCTGCCGCTGTGTGACGGCGCGGCCTTTCTGGCAAAATTCAAGCGACTGTTCACAAGTGCGGACGGCGCAGGGGAGACCCGCGTGCTGGGCGTGCGTGCGCAGGGCAACGTGATTTTGCTGCGGCTGGACGGCGTTGGCGATATGGACGCCGCCCACGCACAGGTGGGCCGGGTGTACTATCTGGCCAAGGCAGACGCCCGCCTGCCCAAGGGCCGCTATTTCATTGATGATTTGCTGGGCTGTGACGTGGTGGATGCTGAAACCGGCCGCGTCTATGGCCAACTGACGAACGTAGACCGCCCCGCCGCGCAGGACATCTATACCGTGACCGACGCCGGGGGCGGCGAGCATATGCTGCCTGCTGTGCCGGAGTTTGTGAAGCAGATTGACATAGAGGCCCGCAGAATTGCGGTCACGCCCATCGAGGGTATGTTCACCGAGGCCGTGAACGGCGACGAGGACTGAGCCGATGCGCATTGACATTGTAACGCTTTTCCCCGAGCTGTGCGACAGCTTCCTCTCGGCCAGTATTCTGGGCCGCGCCCGGGCCAAGAACCTGTTTGAGGCGCACTGCCACCAGATTCGCGACTACACAAAAAAACAAGCAGAAGCAGACCGATGATTACCCCTACGGCGGCGGCTGCGGTATGGTGCTGTACGCGCAGCCCATCGCTGACTGCCTGCGCGCCGTGCAGAGCCAGTGCGCCGCGCAGGGCCGCGCAAAGCCGCACGTGGTCTTTCTGACCGCGGCGGGCCGCCCCTACAACGAGGAGAAGGCCCGCGAGCTGGCCGCCTATGACGCGGTGACGCTGGCCTGCGGCCACTATGAGGGCATTGACCAGCGCGTCATTGACGCGTTCGGGGATGAGGAAATCTCCATCGGTGACTATGTGCTGACCGGCGGTGAGCTGGCCAGTCTGGTGGTGGCCGACAGCGTCCTGCGCCTGCAGCCCGGTGTTCTGGCCGAGGAAAAGGGCTATCAGGATGAGAGCTACTGGGATGGTCTGCTGGAATACCCCCAGTTTACCCGCCCGGAGGTCTGGGAAGGCCGCGCTGTGCCGCCTGTGCTGCTGACCGGCGACCACAAGAAAATTGACGAATGGCGCGGGGCCCAAAGCCGGGAGCGCACCCGGGAGCGCCGCCCGGATTTGTATGACAGCTGGTGCGAGAGCCACCCGCTGACCGAGCTGCCGAAGTGGAAGCGGGGCGAGAACGTCCGCCTTGTGAAAAATGGCGAACAGCTGGCGCTGTGCGCCGCGCTGATGGCGGAGGGCCGCCGCACGGTCTGTGAGCGCCGGTCTGCGACGCTGCCTATCTTGAAAAAATGACGCCGGAGTTCTGGCTGCCGGATTTGGAACAGGACAAAAAGAACGGCTGGGGCGTTCTATCTGCACTATACCAAAGACACAGCCGACGGTATGGTGGGCGTATGCCACCGCACCGGGGAAATCAGCCATCTGTTTGTGACCAAGGCTGCACGCGGCAAGGGGCTTTGGCGCAAAGCTGCTGGATTTTGCCCGCAAAAAGCTGCCCGAGCACGCCCGCCCGACGCTCGGTGTGCTCAGCACCAACACCCGCGCTATGGCGCTGTACAAGCGGATGGGCTGGCGGCTGACCGGCACTGTGCTGCACCGCTATGACCCCGCCGAAAAGGACTGCTTTGCGGCGGTTCCGTGCGAGGAATGGCAGATGCGGTACGAGGGATGACCGTTGTTTTTGTTGCCATCTACAACGTTGTTGAAAATAAACTGGTTAAAATGCACAAACAGGGGCGCGCGGATTTGGAGGAATTACAGAATCCTGCCAAATTTGCAAATTTCTACTGTACAAAATCGACTAAATAGGATAAAATAGAAACAATCAAGGCGGCGTATTAACACGCAATAGACCGCCTGGAAGTCGCCCACGGTAGATACGCAAGGGCATATTATTTTCAAAAGTAGGAGAGAATAACTATGTACGTTAAAGAAGTTACCGTTGAGAATCAGGTTGGTCTGCACGCACGTCCGGCTACCTTCTTCATCCAGAAGGCCAACGAGTACAAGTCCTCCATCTGGGTCGAGAAGGAGGAGCGCCGTGTCAACGCCAAGTCTCTGCTCGGCGTCCTGAGCCTGGGCATCGTTGGCGGCACCACCATCCGCATTATTGCTGACGGTGCCGATGAGCAGGCTGCAGTTGATGGTCTGGTCAAGCTGGTCAGCTCCGGCTTTGCCGAGTGATTTCTCCAAAAACAATCAGCGGTGGGGCAACCCGCCGCTTTTTTTGTACACGAAAGGCCACCCCCAATGACAAAAGCTGAACTCTACAAAAAAGCCTGCATGCTGCCGCTGCTGCCCGGCGTGTATATCATCCGTGACAAGTCGGACACGATCATCTATATCGGCAAGGCCAAGCGGCTTAAAACGCGCGTGTCGCAGTATTTCCGTGAGGGGGTGCCCCACGATGCCAAGGTCAGCCAGATGATCGCCCATGCGTTCACCTTTGATGTCATCGTCTGCCAGAGCGAGTTTGAGGCGCTTGTGCTGGAGGCCAGCCAGATCAAGGCCCACACACCGAAGTACAATATTTTGCTCAAGGACGACAAGGGCTACAGCTATGTCAAGGTCACCCGCGGTGCGTGGCCGCGTATTTCGGCCGCACTGCAGAAGGATGACGATGACGCAGACTATATCGGGCCGTTTACCTCGTCCTTCGCCGTGCGGGAAATGGTGGAGACCGCGCAGGACTGCTTTCTGCTGCCGCGGTGCAATAAAAATTTCCCGCAGGATTTCGGCAAGGGCCGCCCCTGCCTGAATGCCCACATCGGAAAGTGTATGGCAGTGTGCAGCGGCAAGATCAGCTGTGAGGCCTACAACGATGCAGTGCAGGGCGCGCTGCGGATGATCCGCTACGGCAAAAAGGACATCGTCAAGCAGCTGCGCGATAAGATGGAGGCCGCCTCCGAGCGCCTTGACTTTGAAACGGCCGCTCTGCTGCGCGATCAGATCATGGCCATTGACCGTGTGGCCGCAGGCCAGAAGGTCGTTATGGACAGCGATACCGAGATGGATGTCATTGCGCTGGCGGGCACCACGCACGCAGTCTGCGCCGCGGTGCTGCGCTACCGTGACGGCCGTCTGACCGACAAGCGGGAGTTTCTCTTCCGGGACACCACTGATATTGACGCCGTGCGGGAAGAATTTCTGCCGCAGTATTATCTGGACGGTGAGAACATCCCCAGAACCATCGCTGTGGACGCCCTGCCGCCCGATGCCGAGGCGCTGAATGAGGCACTGAACCAGGCCCGCGGCACAAAGGTCGAGCTTTATGTGCCGCAGCGCGGCGATGTGGCCAAGCTCGTCACAATGGCCTACACCAACGCCGTGGAGCGTCTGGGCCGCGAAAGCGGGCGCTACACTCGGGAGGAAAAGCTGCTGGAGGAGGCCGCGCAGGTGCTGGGGCTGAAAAAGCCGCCCCGCGTTATCGAAAGCTACGATATCTCCAACTGGGGCGATGGCTCCAGCGTCTGCGGCATGGTCGTGTTCCGGGACGGCAAACCCCACCGCGCCGGCTATCGCCGCTTTAAAATGAAAACCGTCGCGGGCACGGATGACTATGCCTCGCTGGCAGAAACACTCTCCCGCCGCGCCGCTGAGTATGAGATGGCCCGCCGCGGCGAAAAGCCGGACGGCCCGCAGAACCAGTTTGCCACCCTGCCGGATCTGCTGCTCATCGACGGCGGCCGGGGGCAGGTGGGCGCGGTCAGGCAGGCCCTGCGCGGCACGGCGCTCGAGAATGTCCCCACCTTCGGTATGGTCAAGGACGACCACCACCGCACCCGTGCCATTGTGGACGATGCGGGCGGGGAAATCGCCATCAACCGCCACCGCAATATCTTCACGTTTGTGACGAACATCCAGGACGAAACTCACCGCTACGCCAATGACTACCGCAAGCGCGCCATGAAGAAAAAGTCCTACGCCGCCACCCTCACGGCCATTCCGGGTGTGGGCGAAAAGACCAGCGCCGCCCTGCTGGCACACTTCAAGACCGTTGCCGCGGTCAAGGCTGCCAGCATCTCCGATCTGGAGGAGGTCAAGGGCATCAGCCACGCCAAAGCGGAAATGCTGTACAACGCGCTGCGCAACGGCGTATAAAAATCCTCTGCAACACACCTCTACAACACAAAAGGAAGGAACTATGGCTGACAAAAATATCTACACCGTCATTGTGGCGGATGATGAGGACGAGCTGCGGGAGGCGGTCTGCACAATGATTCCATGGGAGGCGCTGGGCTTCCATCTGGTGGGCAGCGCCAGCAACGGGCTGGATGCCCTTGAGCTTGTCGAGCGGCTTGAGCCGGATCTGCTGCTGACCGACATCGGATGCCCTTCATCTCGGGCATTGAGCTGGCCCGGCAGGTGCGCGAGATACGCCCCGCCATGCACATTGCCTTTTTGAGCGGCTATGATGACTTTGAGTACGCCAAGCAGGCCATTCAGTACAACATCATCAGCTACATGCTCAAGCCGCTGACGATGGACGGTCTGGCCGCCGAGCTGAAGGCCATCCATGAGAAGATCGATGCCCGCTATGCCGGGCTGCGCCGGGCCGATGCCGCCAATGCGGACCGCGCCGCCTTCCTCATCCCGCTGGTACTGGCGCGATATGACAACGCCCCCGAGGATTTGGAGAACCGCCTGCGCGTGACCGCCGGTGAATGTGGCCTGCTGCGCGGGCTGGATGACCGCAGCAGCCTTGTGGTGCTGGCTGCGGCCTTGAACGGCCCGGCAGATTACGCGGCGGGCTTTACCCAGCTGGTGGAGCAGAGCGCAAACAAGTACCTGCGCCATTTTGTCTTTTACTGCTGCGGCCGCGCGGTGGCGGTGCTGCTGGGCAACCCCTCCGACTTTGAGGAGTATCTGCACATTCTGGCGGATGAGATCTGCCAGCTGGCAGAGCGCGCGCTGGGCCGCACGGCCAATGTGGGTGTCAGCCGCGAACTTGCGCGGTTCAGTGACCTGAATGACGCCTACCGCCAGGCGGTGGAGGCCATGCACACGGCGGAGGAGGACGAGAGCGGCGTCAGCTTTACGGCGGACGCCCGCAAGACCGGCAGCCTTTGCGACCGTGCACTTGAGATCATCGACCAGCATTATATGGACGAGGATCTCTCGCTTGCATCCCTCTCCGCCATGCTGGATGTCAGCCCCAACCACCTGAGCGCCTGCATCAAGAAGTCGGAGGGGGAGACCTTCATCAACATTCTGGTGCGCCGCCGTATGGAGAAGGCGCAGGCACTGCTGCTGACCACCGACATGCAGATTCAGGAGATCGCCCGCCGGTGCGGCTACACTGACCAGCACTATTTCAGCTATTGCTTTAAAAAGTACAGCGGTACATCGCCGGTGGCATTGCGCCGCGCCCGCGCTGCAGGGGAGGCCCGCACATGATGCGCCCGCCGCGCACCGCCCATCTGGCGGCAGCGCTGATCTCCGCCGTGGCGGTGGCAGTGCTGACCCTGTGCACCGTGCTATTCCTGCGCAGCTACCGCGCCGCCATTGTGGAGAGCGCCCGCACCAACAGTGCGCAGGCGGTCAGTCAGGTTGTGGGCTCGGTGGGCAACTATGTCCATACGCTGGACAGCGCCGTGGCCATTGTGCAGGAGCAGCTGCAGGAGGACGCCGCACCCCGGGATGCGTTTCTGGGCGCGTTCCTGACGGCACGGCCCGAGGTGGCCGCCATCACCGCCTACGATGCGGACGGCGCGCTGCTGAACTGCTGGGCACAGGACGGCCGCACACCCGAAGGCGGAGATCCTGCGCAATCTCTCGTTTGATTTGACAACCGCCCAGCGCCTCAGCGGCGGCTATATCAGCACGCCCCACGTCGAGTCGATTTTTACCGGCTATTATCCGTGGGTGGTCTCCATCGTCCGCCCGGTACCGGACAATGCCGCGGCGCGCTGGCTCTCGGTGGACCTCAGCTTTACCGAGCTGGCCGCCACCATCAGCAACGTCGGCATCGGCCAGCACGGCTACTGCTACCTGATGGATGAGCGCGGCAATATGGTCTACCACCCGCAGCAGCAGCTTCTCTACGCGGGCTTGAAAAAGGAGGAGGCAGGCCGTCTGGCCTGCCTTGGTGACGGCACCTATGTGGAGGATACCGTCATCTACAGTGTCCAGCGCGTGCCGAACAGCCCCTGGCGTGTTGTCGGCGTCAGCTACATTGATGAGACCGTCAACGAGAGCTTCTGGCAGATGGCACGCATCGCTGTGGCAACGGCAGCGCTGATCTTTGTGGCGGCGCTGGCGGTGGGCTGGGTGCTGTCCCGCCTGCTGTCCCGCCCGCTCCAGCAGCTGGAGAACGCCATGGAGCAGTTTGAGCAGGATGCCGATCACTTTGCGTTCGCGCGGTGCGCGGCACGCGGGAGGTGCAGAACCTTTCGGATTCCTTCGGCCACATGGTCGGGCGTATCCAGCGGCTGATGAACACCGTGCGCGAGGAGGAGATCGTCCTGCGCAAGACCGAGCTCAAGGCGCTGCAGGCACAGATCAACCCACATTTCCTCTACAATACGCTGGATTCCATCGCATGGATGTGCGAGCGCGGCAAAAATGCAGACGCTGTGCAGATGGTGCACGCGCTGGCAAGGCTTTTCCGCATCAGCATCAGCCGCGGCCATGAGCTGATACCGATCGAAAAGGAGCTGCAGCACGCCGAGGCCTACCTGCAGATCCAGAAATACCGCTACAAGAACAGTTTACCTATCACTTTACGGTGGATGAGGACTGCGTACACTGCCTGTGCAACAAGATCACCCTGCAGCCCATCATTGAAAATGCCATCGTCCATGGGCTGGATCTGATGGTGGACGATGGCCATATCGAGATCACGGTCAGGCCGGACGGGGACGATATTCTGCTGATCGTCAGCGATGACGGCATCGGCATGGAGCCGGAGCAGGTCGCGGCGCTTTTGCAGAATGAGCCGAGCGACCGTACCGGCATCGGCGTCAAAAACGTCAATGACCGGCTGCGCATCTACTTCGGCCCGGAGTACGGGCTGTCCATCACCAGCGCCCCCTACGAGGGCACAACCGTTACGATACGCACCCCGCGTGTGCCGGAGGACAGGGAGGGCGAGTATGACAAGAATCATTAAGAGCCTTCTGCCCGCTGCCCTTGCGGTGCTGCTGGCGGGCTGCTCTATGCAGGTTACCGACCGCAACACGGCCCGCTACCGGGTGGCGCTGGTGGCAAAATCCGAGGATGCCGAGTTCTGGAAGGCGGTCATTGTCGGGGCAGAGGCCGCGGCAACCGAATACAATATGCAGCTGACCGTATCCGCCCCCGACAATGAGGAAAACTATGACGAGCAGAACCGCCTGATTGAGAAGGCGGTCGAGGACGGCGCGCAGGCGATTGTTTTCTCGGCGATTGACTACGAGGCCAACGCGGCGGCGATTGACGCGGCTGCTGCTGCCGGGGTGACCATCATCGGGATTGACTCGGCGGTGCATTCTGACCATGTGGCGGCCTACATCGGGGCCGACAACTACGGTGCGGGGCAGATGGCTGCCCAGAGCGCGCTGGACGGCACGGAAGGCACGCTCTGCGTGGGGCTGATCAATTATGAGGTCAACGGTGCAAACGGCCGTGACCGGGAGCAGGGGGCGCGCGACACGCTGGCCGAAAGCGGCCGTGCGGAGATCATCGACGCGGTTTCCACCCACCCGGATTCCCAGAGCGCCTACCGGGACGCACTGACCATGCTGCGCGCCCACCCCGAAATCAATGTGCTGATTGCCCTCAACGAGACCACCGCCGTGGGTGCGGCGCAGGCAGTCGAGCAGCTGCACCCGCACCGATGACCTCTGGCTTGCGGCGTTTGACTCCAACATCCAGACGCTGGACGCCCCTGCAGAGCGGCGCGGCGGACGCGCTGGTCATCCAAAACACCTACGGTATGGGCTATTTTGGCGTGGAAAGCGCCTTCAAGCTGCTGGCCGGGCAGGGAAGCAGTGTGGAGAAATCCAGCATCACCACCACGCGCATCATCACCCGGGACAATATGTTTGCAATGGATAAACAGAAGGCTTTGTTCCCATTCGGGTAAGCATTTCCGGCCTCCCTCACCGAGGGAGGTCTATTTTATCAAAAGTTCTTACAAAATCAAGGCAACCAACACCGTTTTTGTTACTTTTTATGAGCAATATGCACAAAAACAGCGAACACAGAATAGCGAAACCGACCTAAACGGTGAAAAAATCCCCTTTTCATCGGTGAAATTTCACCTTGTTTTTTGCCCCGCGCCGGGTATGATAATAACTGTCAACAGGGCCCGCACCTCTACCGCGGCCCGAAAAAATCCACTGCAAAAAGAAGGAGAAACTTATCATGAAAAAGTTTGCTGCTCTGGCCGTTGCTGGCTGCATGGCCGTATCCCTCGCCGCTTGCGGCGGCTCCGCTTCCACCGCCGCTTCCAGCGAGGCTGCCTCTACTGAGTCCGCCGCTACCTCTGCTGCCGAGAGCGCAGCTGAGAGCGTTACCGAGGCCACTCAGGGCGGTAAGGTCGGCGTCTGCATCTACAAGTTCGACGATGCCTTCATGACCACCTACCGTAATGCTCTGCAGGAGATCCTCGAGGGCAAGGGCTACGAGGTCACCATTGTCGACGGCAACAACGACCAGGCCAAGCAGAACGAGCAGATCAACACCTTCATCACCCAGGGCGTTGACGCACTGATCATCAACCCCGTCATGACCTCCGCTGCCGACCAGATCATCTCCACCGTTAAGGATGCCGATGTTCCCACCGTCCTGATCAACCGTGAGCCCACCGCAGATCAGATGTCCGCTTACGACAAGCTGGTCTATGTTGGCTGCGACGCTGCTCAGTCCGGCACCTTCCAGGGCGAGCTGATCCTCGACACTGAGAACAAGGGCGACATCAACGGCGACGGCAAGGTTTCCTACATCATGATTCAGGGCGACCCCGAGAATATCGATGCTCAGCTGCGTACCGAGTACTCCGTCAAGGCTCTGACCGATGCCGGCGTTGAGGTTGAGCAGCTTGACCTGCAGCGCGGTGACTGGGACCGTAACAAGGGTCAGGAAATCTGCCAGAACGACCTTGCCAAGTTCGGCGATCAGATTGAAGTTGTCTTCTGCAACAACGATGATATGGCTATCGGCGCTCTGCAGGCTATTCAGGCTGCAGGCCGTACCGTCAACAAGGACATCTACCTCGTCGGTGTTGACGCTCTGGACGCTGCCAAGAACGAAGTTGCCAACGGCAACATGACCGGTACCGTTCTGAACGACGCTAAGGGCAGGCTACGCAGGCTGTTGCTTCCATGGAAGAGCTGCTGGGCGGCAAGACCTTCGAGGCCGGCAGCCAGAGCGTCTACGTTGACTACGTCAAGGTTACTCCTGACAATGTCAAGGACTTCCAGTAATTTGACAAAAGCCACAGCTTAAACCAGAACAATCGGGGTGCGTGTGCGCAGGCGCACGCACCCTTTTTTCGTGAAAAGGTTACAAAAGATTAAAGGGGGCCAGCGAATTGTCAGAGTACCGCTTGGAGATGTGTGATGTCGTCAAGACGTTCCCCGGCGTCAAGGCACTGAATCACGCACAGCTGAAATTGAAACCCGGCACCGTCCATGCGCTGATGGGAGAGAACGGCGCGGGCAAGTCCACCTTGATGAAGTGTATGTTCGGTATCTACCACATGGACGAAGGCAAGGTTATTTATGAGGGGCAGGAGGTTCAGATCAAGGGACCCTCTGGATGCACTGAATCGCGGCATTGCGATGGTGCACCAGGAACTGCAGCCCATCCCGGAGCGTTCCATCGGCGAGAATATCTACGTCGGGCGCTACCCAACCAAGAAATACGGACCCGTCACCGTCATCGACCACGACAAGATGTACGCGGATGCGGCCAAGGTCCTAAAGGAAGTCCATCTGAATTATGATCCGCACGCAAAGCTCGGAACCTTGAGCGTTTCCCAGATGCAGCTGGTTGAGATCGCCAAGGCGGTCTCCGCAGACTGCAAGGTGCTGATCCTCGACGAGCCGACCTCCTCGCTGACGGCGGCCGAGGTCGAGGCGTTGTTCACCATCGTGGACGAGCTGCGCGCCAAGGGCGTCTCCATCGTCTACATCAGCCACAAAATGGACGAAATTCTTCGCATCAGCGACGAAGTCACGATCATGCGTGACGGCCAGTACATCGGCACCTGGGAGGCCAAGGAGCTGACCACCGATATGATCATCACCAAGATGGTCGGACGTGAGCTCTCGAACCTCTACCCGCCGCGCTCGAATACGCCCGGTGAGGTCGTGTTTGAGGTCAAGGACTTCACGTCCATCAACCCCAAGAGCTTCCGTCACGTCAACTTCAACGTCCGCAAGGGCGAGATCCTCGGCGTTGCGGGTCTGGTCGGTGCCCAGCGCACCGAGCTGATGGAGGGTCTGTTCGGTCTGCGCTGCCACACGTCGGGCACCATCACCTATAAGGGCAAGGAACTGACCATCAACCAGCCGCAGGACGCCATCAAAAACGGCATCGCCATGCTGACCGAGGACCGCCGCGCCACCGGTATTCTGGGTGTGCTTTCCATTGCGGATAACGTCTCCATTGCATCGCTGAACAAGTATCTGATCGGCGGCATTATGCTGGACGACAACAAAATCGAAAAGCTCGTGCAGGATAATGTCGCCAAGCTGTCCATTAAGACGCCGTCCTCCAAAACGCAGATTCAATCGCTGTCCGGCGGCAACCAGCAGAAGGTGCTGATTGCCCGCTGGCTGGCCAACGACCCCGATGTTTTCATCATGGACGAGCCGACCCGCGGCATCGACGTCGGTGCAAAGTATGAAATTTACTGCATCATCGCCGAGATGGCCAAACAGGGCAAGAGCATCATCATGATCTCCTCCGAAATGAGCGAGCTGATCGGCATGTCTGACCGCATCATGGTCATGTGCGATGGCCGCTGCACCGGCTTTATCGACGGTGATAAGGCGAACCAGGAGAACATCATGACGCTGGCTACCCAGTTTGAATAAGGAGGAGATCCGAAAATGGAGAAAAAATTCGACTTTAAAAAATTCCTGTCCAATAACGCGATCATTATTCTGATCATTTTGCTGGCCCTCTTCGTCGGCTGCACGACCCAGAACTTCTTTACCGAGAAAAACGGCAAAAACCTGCTGCTGAACGTCGCCCCGCGTTTCATCATCGCCTGCGGCGTTTCGGGATGCCTGATTACCAAGGGCACTGACCTGTCCGCCGGCCGCCAGGTCGGCCTGGCCGCCTGCTTCTCCGCCATGCTGCTGCAGAGCGTTGACTACTCTGCCCGCATGCTGCCTTGGCTGCCCGATATTCCGTGGCCCGTGGCCCTGCTGATCGTCATGGCGATCATGGCCTGCTTCGGTGCCATCAACGGCTGCATTATCGCATTCCTGAAGGTTCCTCCTTTCATCGCTACGCTGGGCATGCAGACCATCGTCTACGGCCTGTGCTCCGTCATCACCAACAACCAGCCCATGGGCGGTTACAAGCAGAGCTACCTGACCGTTGCCAGCGGCACGCTGGGCCCCATCCCGTTCCTGGCCATCTTTGCGCTGATCGTCGGCCTCTACTTCTGGTTCCTGTACAATAAGACCCGCCACGGCAAGTACATGTACGCCATCGGCGGCAACGAGAACGCCGCTCAGGTTGCCGGTGTCAACGTCACCGCGTCCCTGATCCGCATCTACATCCTGGCCTCCTGCATGTATGCTCTCGGCGGCTTCCTCGTCGGCGCAAAGGCCGGCGGCGCTTCCACCAACACCGGCAACGGCTATGAGCTGGAAGCTATCGCAGCCTGCACCATCGGCGGCGTTTCCACCAACGGCGGCGTCGGCAAGGTCTCCGGCGTTCTGGTCGGTGTTCTGGTCTTTGAAGTCCTGAAGATCTGCCTGCAGTTCCTCGGCGTCGACCCCGCCTACACCTACATTGCACAGGGCCTTGTCATCGTCATCGCCGTTGCCCTTGACCTGCGCAAGTATCTGGCCAAGAAGTAAGCTATGGACGAAGAAAAACGCACCCCCGAAACAAACGCCGCCGACACCCGGCCTGACCGCAGCCAGCTGAACGCCTTTGAGAATTTCTACGAGAAATTCCGTAAGGTTCCGCTGAAATACATCGACATCTTTATTGGCGTCTGCGTGGCCGCGCTGGTCATTGTGGTATTGGTCGGCATCTTGAAAAGTAAGGGAATCCTGTAAAAAAGCGCTCACGGTTCGAGACAAGAACCGTGAGCGCTTTACGTTTATCTGACTGTTTTTTTAATAGGTGCCTTTTTTCGTTTCCGCACGCTGTAGCCAAAGCTGCCCAGCTTGCGGCCCAGGGCAAGATAATCGCCGTGGCTGTAGACAATCAGCTTGGCCTTGTTCAGGCAGAGCTTGCCGCTCTCATCAAGCAGCCGCTCATCCACATCCACGGCCACACATTCGGCCAAAAACAGGTCGTGGCTGCCCAGCGGGATGACCTGCGTGACCTTGCACTCCAGATTCACGGGGCTTTCCTCGACAAGCACCGTGCCGACCTTGGCGGCAGGCGCAGCGGTAAGGTGCATGGCGGCGAACTTATCCACGTCGCGGCCGCTCTTGACGCCGCACCAGTCGATGGCACGGACTAAGCTCTCGGTGGGCAGGTTCACGACGAACTCGCCGCTTTCCTTAATTAAATGGTGGCTGTACCGCTCGGGCCGCACGCTGATGGACAGCATCGGCGGCTGGGTGCAGATGGTGCCGGTCCAGCCCACGGTGATAAGGTTCGGCTTGTCGGGGCTGCCGCAGCTGACCAGCACCGGCGGCTCCGGGTTCAGCAGGGTAGACCCCTTCCATACCTGACGGCTCATTGTGCGTCCTCCTTGATCTCGCCGAAATTCGGCGTTGTTTCGCTGATGATGTAGCGCGGGCGATGCTTGGTCTCCAGATATATTTTGCCGATGTACTCCCCGATGACACCCAGACAGATAAGCTGTACGCCCGATACAAAGCAGATGATGCTGGTCATAGACGCCCAGCCGGAGACGGTCAGCCCCAGCGCGGCCTCGATGACCGCCCACAGCACGCCGATGAAGCTGACCAGCGCCACAAAGACGCCGAAGCCGGTGATGAACCGGATGGGCTTGATGGACAGGCTTGTGATGCCGTCAAAGGCCAGCGCCAGCATTTTGGAAAGGGGGTAGTGGCTTTCACCCGCAATGCGCTCGTGGCGCTCGTAGGTCACGCAGGTGGATTTGAAACCAACCAGCGGCACCATGCCGCGCAGGAAGAGGTTGACCTCCTTGAATTTGGCAAATTCCTCCAGTACGCGGGCGCTCATCAGGCGGTAATCTGCATGGTTAAAGACAACCTCGGCGCCCATCGCGTTCAGCAGCTTGTAGAAGCTCTCGGCGGTAAAGCGCTTGAAAAAGGTGTCGGTGTCGCGTTTGCTGCGCACACCGTAGACGATATCGCAGCCGTCACGGTAGGCGTCCACCATGCCGTCCATGGCGTTGATGTCGTCCTGACCGTCGCAGTCGATGGAAATGGTGATGTCGCAGCGGCTCTTGGCCTCCATCAGCCCGGCCAGCACGGCGTTCTGGTGGCCGCGGTTGCGGCTCTGGCAGATGCCGACATAGTGCGCATCGCGCGCGGCCAACTCATTGATGATCTCCCATGTGCGGTCCTTGGAGCCATCATTTACAAACAGGACCCGGCTGTCAGGGCTGATTTTGCCCCGCCGCGGCAAGGTCGTTGATTTTCTGCAGGAACATCGGCGCGGTGATGGCAGCACCTCCTGCTCATTGTAGCAGGGAATGACGATATACAAAATCGGTTCGGTTCGGTTGTTCATATAAATAACCTCAATATGTTAAATTTACGGGCAGGCGGCGCGCAGTCGGTCAGGGTCTGGCAGCTTGAAGCTGCCGCGGAACAGCTCAATGAGCCCCTCCTCCTGCATACGGCTCAGCTCGCGGGAGAGCGCGCTGCGGTCACAGTTCAGGTAGGCGGCCAGTTCGGTGCGGTTCATCGGCGTGGAGAAGGTGTCCGCGCCGCACGCCTCGCGCTGCTCCAGCAGCCACATACAGATACGCCCGCGCAGGCTCTTGCAGCAGATGAGCTCCAAACGGCGATCCAGCGCAAAATATTTGCTGCTGATGGTTTCCAGCCAGTTCTGCAGCAGCTTCTGGTGGGCGGCGTGCAGCTCGGCGCAGGGACGCAACAGCGCCGCACAGGGCAGATAGAGAATCAGGCAGTCCTCGGCGGCAGAGACATTGACGGGGCTGCGGCTGCGCCCGCCGGCCAGTACATCGGCAAATACGCCGCCCGGCCCCATGTGGGCGATAACCACCGTGCTGCCGTCGGCCAGCGGCTTTCCGGCTGTGATAGCGCCCTCCAGCACAAGGCCGACCTCGTGGGTTTCGTACCCGGCCATCAGCAGCAGCTCGCCCTTGGCGTAGCGGCGTGCCCGCGGGGCCATGCAGGCCATCAGGGTGTCCAGCTCGTCATCGGCCATACCGCGCAGAAGGCTGGTGCGGTGCATAATTTCGTAGTAGCGTGTGTAGTCCATACAGCTCCTTGCGATTGTTACAAAAAGGTTATCTGTTGCCGCTGCAACAGACAATTCACATTTATTATAGTATAGTAGGGCCGCAAAAGCAACAAGGAGGATAAGAAAATTATGAAACTGAAACGTGTTTTCGCCGCTGTGACGGCGTTTGCGCTCTGTGCCTCTCTGGCTGGCTGCGGTGCTGCCGCTTCTGTCAGCGAGTCTGCCGCAGAATCCGCTGCAGAATCCACCGCGGAGTCCGCTGTGGAGGCAGAGCCTGCCGCCACCGAGGCTCCCGCCGAGAGCGAGGCCACCGAGGCCACGCTGCACATTGCGGGCCTGAAGGGCCCCACCACGATGGGTCTTGTCAACCTGATGGCGGACGAGGTTGCGTCCAGCTATGACTTCACGATGTACGGTGCGGCCGATGAAATCGTTCCGCTGCTGGTCAAGGGTGACCTGGATGCCGCCGCTGTGCCTGCCAACCTGGCCGCCACGCTCTACAACAAGACGAACGGCGCTGTCGAGGTTGCCTGCATCAACACGCTGGGCGTGCTCTACATTGTCGAGAACGGCGATACCGTCAACTCCGTCGCGGATCTCAAGGGCCAGACCATCGTCACCACCGGCAAGGGTGCCACGCCGGAGTACGTTCTGCGCTATGTCCTGAGCGAGAACGGCGTTGACCCCGACAGCGATGTCACCATCGAGTATTGCAGCGAGGCCACCGAGGCCCTGAGCAAGGTCCAGGCGGCGAGGCGACCATCGCCATGCTGCCCCAGCCCTTCGTCACCAGCGCGCTGTCCCAGGTCGAGGGTCTGCGCGTTGCGTTGGATATGAACGAGGAATGGCAGAAGGTTGCCGGCTCCAAGCTCGTTACCGGCGTTCTGGTCGTCCGCAAGGATGCTGTCGAGAATGACCCCGAAGCATTTGCCCTTTATGGAGGCTATGCCGCCAGTGTGGAGGCTGCCAACTCCGACCTGGAAGGCACCGCCGCCCTCTGCGAGCAGTACGGTGTTGTCGCCAAAGGCTGCACTGGCCCAGAAGGCGCTGCCGCAGTGCAACATCGTCTTTGAGACGGGTGACGAGATGAAGGCGGATCTGGAAACCTATTTCAATGTCCTGTACGCCGCTGACCCCACCAGTGTGGGCGGCACCCTGCCTGCGGACGACTTCTACTATGCAGGCTAAAATGCCGGCTCCGCTGTGGCAGAGAAGCTGCAGCTGTGCTGGCCGCGGCCATTGTGGTTTGGCAGCTGGCGGCTATGGGGCTGGGGCACGGCGGCCTGTTTCTGGCCACGCCCCTGCAGACGCTGGGGGCATTGGCACAGCTGATGCCTACAGCGGCGTTCTGGCAGCGCATCGTGTTCAGTGCGCTGCGCATATTGGCGGGCTTCCTGCTGGCGATAGCAGGGGGCCTGCTGCTGGGTGCGGCGGGGGCGCGCTGGCGCTGGGTGCGGATTTTTATTGACCCGGTTATGCAGCTCATCCGCGCCATGCCGGTGGCGAGCTTTGTCATTCTGGCGTTGCTCTGGGTGCGCAGTGCAAACCTGTCGGTTGTTGTCAGCTTTACCCATGTGCTGCCGGTTGTCTATGCGGGGGTGCTGGGCGGCATTGCCGACACAGACCCTAAACTGCTGGAAATGGCGCGTGTCTACCGCCTGCCGCTGTCTGTGCGGCTGCGGTATATCTGGCTGCCGGGCATCTTCCCATCCTTCTGTGAAAGCTGCATCGCTGCAATGGGCATGTGCTGGAAGAGCGGTGTCTCTGCCGAGGTCATCGGCCTGCCGGATCATCGGTCGGCGATGCGCTCTACCGCGCCAAGATCACGCTGTCCACGCCGGATGTGTTCGCATGGACGCTGGTGATCGTGCTGCTGTCGGCGGCACTGTCTGCGGCGGCAGCCCGGCTTCTGCGCGCCGCCAAGGCACGCCTTTGCGGGAGGTGCAGGCATGAGCATAGTGATACAGGATGTCTGCAAGAGCTTTGGCAATACCCCGGTGCTGCAGCATTTTAGCTGGACTGTGGACGGCCCGGCGGTGCTGATGGGGCGCTCTGGTTGCGGAAAAACAACCCTGCTGCGTATCTTGCTGGGGCTGGAAGCGGCGGACTCCGGCGCGGTTTCCGGCGTGAAAACGCCTGCGGCTGTTTTTCAGGAGGATCGCCTGTGCCCGCAGCTGACCGCCGCCGCCAACCTGACGCTGACCGGCCACGGCCTGACCGTGGGGGAGGCGGCACATGAGCTGCGCGCCCTTGGCTTTACCGATGCAGAGTTGGCACTGCCCGCTGCACGGCTTTCCGGCGGGCAGAAGCGCCGCGCCGCACTGCTGCGCGCGCTGCTCTGCCGTGACGCCAGAACGCTGCTGCTGGACGAGCCCTTCACCGGCATGGATGCCGAGCTTGTGGAGGACGCCGTCAAAGCAACAAAACGCCTGACCGGTACCCGCCCGACGATATTGGTCACCCATGACCGCGCCGCCGCCGACCTTCTCGGCTGGCCGGTGAGGGAAATTTAAGACGCGGTTGCCTGCAAAGTGACCACAAACGTTGTACTGTATATAGCCAAAAACACGCACCATCAAAAAATGGTGCGTGCGTTTTTTACAAAAGCTCTGTTAAAATTGCGTTCTGCACCACCATCCCAGCGGGGGTGAGCCGGAAGGTGTGCTCATCAAATGTGGCGTAGCCATGCTGCACGCACTGGCGCATAAAGGTCAGCTGTGCGGCCGTAAACTGCCCGCCGCGGCGGTTGTACTCGGCAAGGGAGAGCCCGCTGGTCAGCCGCAGCTGCATCAGGAGAAAATCCTCCGCCGTGCAGTCGCCCTCCGGCTGTTCGGCGGTGGTGCCCGCCGTGAAGCCCTGTACATCATCCGGCCAGAAGCGGCGCACACTAGCCATACAGCTGTGGGCCGCAGGGCCGACGCCCCAATAATCGCGGCAGTTCCAATACAGCAGATTGTGCCGCCCCTCGTGGCCGGGCTTGGCAAAGTTGCTGATTTCATACTGGCGATAGCCCGCGGCCTCCAGCTGCCGCACGGCGTACAGGTAAAAATCGGCGGCGGCATCGTTGTCCGGCAGACCGGCGGGCGGGTTGCGGTAAAATGCCGTACCCGGCTCTACCTTTTAATAGGTAGGCTGAGATGTGCGTGCAGCCGCCCTCCTGCAGCAAGGCCAGTGTGCGGTCAAATTCGGCGTTTGAATACTCCGGCAGCGCCAGCATAATGTCCCCGCAGATTTCCGGGAACCCGGCCTCCCGCGCCCAGGCCAGCGCCTGCGTGGCCCCGGCAGCGGTGTGGGTGCGGCCCAACCGCTGCAGCTGTGCATCGTCCGCGCTCTGCACGCCAAAGCTGATGCGCGTCACCCCGGCCTGCCGAAAGCCAACCAGTGTTTCGGGTGTCACCACATCAGGGTTGGCCTCCAGCGTGATTTCTGCGCCGGGCAGGGGGGTCAGCAGCCTGTATCAGGGTGCTGACCTGCTCCGGCGAAAGCAGCGCCGGTGTGCCGCCGCCGAAATACAGCGTGTCGGGGCGACGACTATTTTTGGCAAGCTCCCGCAGCAGGGCGTCTACATACGCCTGCGGCACGCCGCGCGCCCCCGGTGCAGAGTAAAAATCACAGTAGCGGCATTTGGATTTGCAATAGGGAATATGAATGTAAATGCCAAACGTCGTTTCTGCACATAATACACCTTTTGTCTTATGAATTTCACAATTCTGTGATGATTTCCTATGAAAATACCTGTATAATACATCATAAAGAAAGGAGATTGCAACTATGAATCGCAATTATTCAAATATTTCCTACGCGGAAAGCCCGTTTGGCACACTTTCTGAGTTTATGTCCAAGAGCTTCGGCTGGATGTTTGCGGGCCTGCTGGTTACCTTTGCGGTCGGTATCGGCGCGGTGATGACGGGGCTGATTTATCCGCTCATCAACTCCGGTCTGTTTATTCTGACCTCTATTGCCGAGCTGGTGCTGGTGTTTACGCTGTCTGCCCGGGTGCAGAAGCTGCAGCCCTCGACGGCTACGGGAATTTTCTTCGGCTATGCGGTGCTCAACGGCTTGAACCTGAGCTCCAATCTTTCTGGTGTATGACTACGGCAGCTTGATCCTTGCGTTTCTGGTCGGCGCGGTCTATTTCGGCGTTATGGCAGTGTACGGCAATGTGACCAACCGCGACCTGACCGGCTGGGGCCCCAAGCTGATGGGCGGCCTTGTGGCCATCATCGTCTGTGCGCTGGTGGGCGGTCTGCTCAGTCTGTTTGGCCTGCACTTCGGTATTATGGACTTGCTGCTCTGCGCGGTGGGCCTGCTGATTTTTATGGGCCTGACCGCTTATGACACCCAGATGCTGAAATACCACTATGCCTACTTCGGCGGGGATGCGGCTATGCTGCACAAGGCGTCCATCATCGGAGCGCTGAACCTCTATCTGGACTTTATCAACATCTTCCTGTATATCCTGCGTATGCTGGGCCGCCGCAACAATGATTAAAAAAGCAAAAAAATCTGAAAATAATTTCAGGAAAACGCTTGACATTTGAAAATCATCTTGCTATAATAAATGGCGTCGTCAGGTGCGGTGCGCATCACGGCGACGCCAGCATGGGGGATTAGCTCAGCTGGGAGAGCGCTTGCATGGCATGCAAGAGGTCACCGGTTCGATCCCGGTATTCTCCACCACAAAGGCCTGACAGGTTTCTGCCAGGCCTTTTTGTTGCTCTTGTCAAAAACTGTGCACTATACCAAAAATACGCTTGCAGCGAGAATTTTTCAAAAACCTCTTGCAATTTGCGTCGGGGTATGGTACTATACTAAAGCAATACACACGCATTGCGCTGTTTTTTTGTGCCTTTTTGCGGTAAGACGCACAAAAGGTTAGAAAACAGAAACCCCCGCAGTGCGGAGGGTAAAACTAAATTTTTTGGAGGAAACAAACAATGGCAGTCGTATCTATGAAGCAGCTTCTCGAGGCCGGTGTCCACTTCGGCCACCAGACCCGCCGCTGGAACCCCAAGATGGCTAAGTACATCTTCACCGAGCGCAATGGTATCTACATCATTGACCTGCAGAAGACCGTTAAGAAGCTCGATGAGGCTTACAACTTCGTCCGCGACACCGCTGCACAGGGCGGCGAGATTCTGTTCGTCGGCACCAAGAAGCAGGCTCAGGAGTCCATCCGTGACGAGGCTACCCGCTGCGGCATGCACTATGTCAACGCTCGCTGGCTGGGCGGCATGATGACCAACTTCCGCACCATCCGTAAGCGCATCGACCGTATGGAGCAGCTCAAGACCATGCAGGAGGACGGCACGTTCGACCTGCTGCCCAAGAAGGAAGTCGTCAAGCTCGAGCTCGAGATGGCCAAGCTGGACAAGTATCTGGGCGGCGTCAAGAACATGAAGGCCCTGCCGAAGGCCATGTTCATCGTTGATCCTCACAAGGAGCGCATCGCTGTCTCTGAGGCCCGCAAGCTGAACATCCCCATTGTTGCTATCGTTGATACCAACTGCGATCCCGATGAGATCGACTACGTCATCCCCGGCAACGACGACGCTATCCGCGCTGTCAAGCTGATCTCCGGTGCTATGGCCAGCGCTGTGCTGGAGGGCAAGCAGGGCGTTCAGGACGCTCCCGCCGCTGAGACCAAAGAGGATTGATTTACTCCCTACAATTCAGAAAGGACATTGAGCACTATGGCTATTTCTGCAAAAGACGTTATGGAGCTGCGTAAGCAGACCGACTGCGGCATGATGGAGTGCAAGAAGGCACTGACTCAGGCTGACGGCGACTTCGAGAAGGCTATCGAGATTCTGCGCGAGCAGGGTCTGGCTGCTGCCAACAAGAAGGCTGGCCGCATCGCCGCTGAGGGCATGGTCTACGCCGTTTCCTTCGACAACTGCGCTGTTGTCGTTGAGGTCAACGCCGAGACCGACTTCGTCGCCAAGAACGACAAGTTTGTTGACTTCACCAAGAATCTGGCCAAGGTCGTTGCTGACGAGAACCCCGCCGATGTTGAGGCTCTGATGGCCTGCAAGATGGGCGGCGGCACTGTTGACGATGCCCTGAAGGCTCTGATTCTCGTCATCAAGGAGAACATCAAGGTTCGCCGCTTTGCCCGCTATGAGGGCCACTGCGCTGCCTATGTCCATGGCGGCGGCACCCACGGTGTCATCGTCAAGTTCGAGACCTCTGACGATGTCGCTGCCAAGCCCGAGTTCGCTGCTTCGGCAAGGACATCGCTATGCAGGTCGCTGCTGCTAACCCCAGCTACCTGAACGAGTCCGATGTGCCCGAGGACGTTCTGGCCAAGGAGAAGGAGATTGTTCTGGCTCAGATGGCCAACGATCCCAAGACCGCCAACAAGCCTGACGCTATCAAAGAGAAGATGGCCATCGGCAAGCTGGGCAAGTTCTACAAGGAAGCCTGCCTGGTCGATCAGGCCTTCATCAAGGACGGCGGCATGGACGTCAAGAAGTACGTTGCTGACACCGCGAAGGCTCTGGGCGGCGACATCAAAATCGCTTCCTTCACCCACTTCACCAAGGGTGAGGGCCTGGAGAAGCGCAACGAGGACTTCGCTGCTGAAGTCGCCGCTGCCATCAAGGGCTAATTTACCAGCATAAGCATTGAACGCCGCCTGCGGGAAACCGCAGGCGGCGTTTTGGTGTGGGTGACATATTTATGTAGGGGCGGGCATTGCCTGCCCGCAAAATGCCGTTTGCGGGAAAATCGCGGGTAGGGGCGGTTGCCCACAAAACCATTCGGAACCCGAGCATCACAACAAAACAAAAGGCGTTGGACAAGCCTGCCCAACGCCTTTTGTTTTATAAATCGTGCATATTCCGCTTACTGCTCGCGGAAGGTCAGCTGATCATCGGTCATGCTGTCGACGATCGCAAGGCTGGCCAGCTTGTAGCCGGCGGCACGCAGCTCGGCACCGCCCGGCTGGAAGCCCTTCTCGATGCAGATGCCAATGCCGCCCACGGTGGCGCCCGCTTGGGCGCAGACATCCAGCAAGCCCTTCATGGCCTTGCCGTTGGCAAGGAAGTCATCCAGAATCAGAACCTTGTCAGAAGGGGAGAGGAACTTCTTGGAAAGCGTGATGTCATAATCACGGCCGTAGGTATAGAATGTACGGTGGAAGTGTAAACATCGCCGTCGATGTTCTTGCTCTTGGCCTTCTTGGCAAAGACCACCGGCACATTGAAATGCCGTGCGGTCATGCAGGCGATGGCAATGCCGGAAGCCTCGATGGTCAGAATCTTGTTAATGCCCTCATCCTTGAAGATGCGGTAGAACTCCTCGCCAATCTTATCCAGCAATTCACATCCAGCTGGTGGTTCAGAAAGCAGTCGACTTTGAGAACATTGCCGGGACGAACCTGCCCCTGCTCCATAATACGCTCCTCCAGAAGTTTCATCTGTGCTGATGCCCCTTTCCACTTTAAATCGAGTTTCTTACTATTATGACAAACTTCTGCGGTGTTTTGCAAGCCTTTTACATGAAAAAAGCTGCGCTATAAATGTCAAGAGGTAACGTTGATAATGATTTGTAATATATATTTGTGAAAATTCCCCATAAAGGCGGGAAAATTTGACAGCGGAACACTGTTGATTTGCATCATTGCTTTTTTGTGAACAAAAGATTATAATTTAGTCAATGAAACGGCAGGGGTTGTGCGAACCCATTACTGTCGCTTGCATTTTTAGGAGGGAATGTACATATGAAAAAACTCGTTAGCTCTGTGCTCGCAGCCTCTATGGTCATGAGCCTTGCCGCCTGCGGCTCCACCGCTTCCGACAGCGCGATACGGCTGCTTCTTCTGAGGCATCCTCTGCCGCTACCACTGAGGCAGCAGGCGAGGGCTCCGGCGCTTACACCGGCACCCCCATCAAGATTGGCGGCATCGGCCCCGTCACCGGCGGCGCTGCTATCTACGGTCAGGCCGTTAAGAACGCCGAGGAGCTGGCCGTCAAGGAGATCAACGCCGCCAACGGCAGCGATGTCTTTGAGTGGAAGTTCGAGGACGATGAGCATGACGCCGAGAAGAGTGTCAACGCTTACAACACCCTGAAGGACTGGGGCCTGCAGGTTCTGGCCGGTCCTGTCACCACCACCCCGTCCATTGCCGTTGCCGCCGAGACCGCCAATGACAACCTGTTTATGATGACGCCTTCCGCTTCTGCGCCCGCTGTCATCGAGAGCGGCGACAATGTGTTCCAGATCTGCTTCACCGACCCCAACCAGGGCGTTGCCTCCGCAGATTATATCGCAGAAAATAAGCTCGGCACCAAGGTTGGCATCATCTATGACTCCTCCGATGCCTATTCCTCTGGTATTTATGAGAAGTTCAAGGCAGAGGCTGACGTCAAGGGTCTGGAGATTGTGACCGCCGAGGCATTCACCGCTGACAACAAGTCTGACCTGTCCACGCAGGTTGCCAAGTGCCAGGAGGCCGGTGCTGATCTCGTGTTCCTGCCCATCTACTATCAGGAGGCTTCTCAGATCCTGATTGCCGCCAACAAGAGTGGCTACACGACCTTCTTCGGCTGCGATGGTATGGACGGCATCCTGACCATCGAGGGCTTTGACACCTCTCTGGCCGAGGGTCTGATGCTCCTGACCCCGTTCGCTGCAGACGCACAGGATGAAAAGACGCAGGCCTTTGTCTCCGCTTACAAGGAGGCCTACGGTGACACCCCGAACCAGTTCGCTGCCGATGCCTATGACGTTGTCTACGCCATCTATCAGGCTGCGGTTGCCGGCGGCATCAACGGCGACATGGATGCCTCTGACGTCTGCGAGGCTCTCAAGGCTCAGTTCACCAGCATGACCTTTGACGGTCTGACCGGCGATGGCATGACCTGGGATGCCTCCGGTGCGGTTTCCAAGGCTCCTAAGGCTGTTGTGATCAAGGACGGCGCTTACGCTGCCATGTAATCCCGGCACAGCGCACGCCAACTGATTTTTCCGTTGCCAATGGGGGCTGCCGGACATAGGGTTCGGCAGCCCTTTTTGATTATGGAACAGGCAATGGCCGACAAAAACATTTGTTTTTTGCTGAAATACAACAAAAGCATTGTTTTGACCGCGGCTTTGTGTTACTATGGATTTATATTTTCCTGCCAGTCTGCGGCTGAAACCTTCGGCGGGGGGAAAGATAGAGTGAGGTGTATTACGCAATGCAGTTTTTATCCTATCTGATCAACGGCATCAGTCTGGGCAGTGTCTACGCATTGATCGCACTGGGCTATACCATGGTCTACGGCATTGCCAAGATGTTGAACTTCGCACACGGCGATGTCATCATGATCGGCAGCTATGTTGTCTTTTTTGCCTTCGGCTCTGCAGGCATGAACCCGGTGCTGGCCATTGTGCTGTCGATGGTAGTCTGCACGCTGCTCGGCGTCACGGTAGAGCGCGTGGCTTACCGCCCCCTGCGTGAAGCGCCGTCGCTGGCGGTGCTGATTACGGCCATCGGTGTCAGCTATCTGTTGCAGCAGGTGGCCCAGTTGGCCTGGACCTCCAACCCCAAGAGCTTTACCTCCGTAGTCGCCGGTCTGCAGCCGATCAGCCTCTTTGGCGGGCAGCTGACGATCTCGGTCGAAACGTTGTGACGATCATTGCCTGCATTGTGATTATGGCGGCGCTGATCTGGTTCGTCAACAACACCCCCGCGGGCCATGCCATGCTGGCCGTGTCGGAGGACCGCGGCGCCGCCCAGCTGATGGGCGTCAACGTCAATGCGACGATCTCACTGACTTTTGCCATCGGCTCGGGTCTGGCGGCTGTGGCCGGTGCGCTGCTCTGCTCCTCCTATCCCACGCTGCAGCCCACCACCGGCGCCATGCCCGGCATCAAGGCCTTTGTGGCGGCGGTCTTCGGCGGTATTGGCTCGATCCCGGGCGCATTCCTGGGCGGCATCCTGCTCGGTATCATTGAGAACCTGAGCAAGGCCTATATTTCGACCCAGCTGTCCGATGCTATCGTTTTTCTGGTGCTGGTTGTGGTGCTTATCGTCAAGCCTACCGGCCTGCTGGGCAAGAAAGTCAATGTGAAGGTCTGAGGTGGCAGCTATGTTGAAAAATATGAAGAAGTCCACCAAGAGCAATCTCGTCACGCTGAGCATCGTGGTTGGATTTTTATGCTTTATCCAGATTCTGGGCGGGGTGGGGCTGCTGACGAACTCCTTCTCCGGCCAGTTGGTGCCCATCTGTGCCTATGTGATTCTGGCCGTCTCGCTGAACCTGACGGTTGGTATGCTTGGTGAATTGAGTCTCGGCCACGCCGGTTTTATGAGCGTGGGTGCTTTCTCCGGCACGCTGGTTTATGTGGTGCTGTCTGACAGCGCACCCAAGCCGCTGGTTATGCTGCTGGCCTTTGTGGTCGGCGGCGTTGTGGCGGGCTTGTTCGGCTTTCTGGTCGGCATCCCGGTTCTGCGCCTGTCCGGCGACTATCTGGCCATTGTTACGCTGGCCTTCGGTGAAATCGTCAAGAACGTGATGAACGCCTGCTACCTGGGCCTGGATTCCCGCGGGCTTCACTTCTCGCTCAAGGATTCTGCCTCACTGAACCTGGAGGCGGACGGCAAGGTGCTTATTAACGGTGCTATGGGTATTACCGGCATCAAGAAAGGCCTCCACCTTCACGATTGGCATTGTGCTGGTCATCATCACGCTGCTGGTTATTCTGAACCTCGTCAACTCCCGCGCGGGCCGCGCCATCAAGGCCATCCGCGATAACGAGATCGCCGCCCGCTCGGTGGGCATCCCCATCACGAAATACAAGCTCATGGCATTTGTCACCTCTGCCGTCTTTGCGGGCGTTGCGGGCGTGCTCTACGCGCTGAACTATTCCTCGCTGGTGGCCAAGAAGTTTGACTACAACACCTCCATCCTAATTCTGGTGTTTGTTGTTCTGGGCGGCATCGGCAACCTGCGCGGCTCGGTCATTGCGGCCGCAGTGCTGACGGTTCTGCCGGAGCTGCTGCGCAGCATGAACGACTACCGTATGCTGATCTACGCAATCGTGCTGATCGTGGTGATGATCTTTAACCAGAGTCCGCAGATGATCGCTCTGCGCAAGCGGCTGACGGCGCGCTTCCGCAAGGAAGGCACGGACACAAAAGCAGCCAAAAAGAGAAAAAGGGGGTGGCGTAAATGGCACTGCTGGAAGTCAGTAACTTAGGTATTGCGTTCGGCGGCCTGCAGGCTGTTGCGCAGCTCGATCTTTCGATTGAAAAGGGCCATCTGTACGGCCTGATTGGCCCCAACGGCGCGGGCAAGACCACGGTTTTCAATATGCTGACCGGCGTCTACAAGCCCACCGAGGGTAACATCATTCTGGACGGCAAGGACATTACCGGCCAGAACCCGGAGCTCATCAACAGGGCGGGCGTGGCCCGTACCTTCCAGAACATCCGTCTGTTCAATGATATGACGGTGCTGGACAATGTCAAGGTCGGCCTGCACAATCAGATTCCGTACGGTATGTGGACCGGTATCCTGCGCCTGCCCGCCTACAAGGAAAAAAAAGCATGAGATGAACCGCGAGGCCATGAAGCTGCTGAAAATCTTCGACCTCGACAAGGAGGCCGACATTACAAGGCCAGCCAGCTGCCCTATGGCAAGCAGCGCAAGCTGGAAATTGCCCGCGCACTGGCCACCAACCCGAAGCTGCTGCTGCTGGACGAGCCCGCCGCCGGTATGAACCCCAACGAGACGGAAGAACTGATGCGCACCATCCACAGCGTGCGCGATCAGTTCGGCGTTGCCATCCTGCTCATCGAGCATGATATGAACTTTGTCATGGGCATCTGTGAGGAAATCACCGTGCTGGACTACGGCCGTGTGATTGCCCGCGGTGACGGCAAAGCCATCCGCAACAACCCGAAGGTCATTGCGGCATATCTGGGAGGTGACTGACGATGGGCGAGATGCTTTCTGTCAAAAATATCAATGTATATTATGGCTCTATCCACGCCATCAAGGACGTGTCGTTCCATGTCAATGAGGGCGAAATCGTAACGCTGATTGGTGCAAACGGCGCGGGCAAGACCACCACCATGCACGCCATCTCTGGCCTGCTGAAGCTGCAGAGCGGCGAGATCGACTACTGCGGCCAGACCAATCAGCAAGATGGAGGCCCACAAGATCATCCGCTTGGGCTTGGCACAGGTGCCGGAGGGCCGCCGCGTGTTCAGCGGCCTGACCGTGCAGCAGAACCTGCAGATGGGTGCCTACACCCGCCGCGACGGCAAGGAGGCCATCCAGAACGATTTCGATATGGTGTTTGACCTGCTGCCGCGCTTGAAGGAGCGCCGCAACCAGCCCGCCGGTACGCTTTCCGGCGGCGAGCAGCAGATGTTGGCCATGGGCCGTGCCCTGATGTGCAAGCCCAAGATGCTGCTGCTGGACGAGCCGTCGATGGGTCTGTCTCCGCTGCTGGTCAAGGAAATCTTCAAGATTATCCGTCAGGTAAACCGCAACGGCGTGACCGTGCTGCTGGTTGAGCAGAACGCCAAGATGGCGCTGGAGATCGCCAACCGCGCCTATGTGCTGGAGACCGGCACCATCAAGATGGAGGGCGAAGCCACCGAGCTTGCCAACAACATCGAGGTCCGCAAAGCGTATCTGGGCTGCGAATAAGTGCATACTAAAAAATCCTGTGTCCGCAAAAGGGCACAGGATTTTTTATTGTAAAGCCTCCCCTGTAGGGGCGAGCATTGCTCGCCCGCAGGGGTGCGGCGGGGTGAGCCGCACCCCACACACGGGGGCGGATTCCATATCCGCCCGGGCACATTGCGGCAGGAACTCAGTATTCCTTCCGCTTATAAATCCCCACGCATACCTTATAGCTCACAAAATACACCGCCAGCAGCCCCACAAACGCTGCAACCAGCCCCGTCAGCAGCACTTCGTCGGAGGCATTGAACAGCTGCATCAAATCGGGCGAGACGGAAGCGACCAGCCCAATACAACCGCCGAGCACACCGATGATCAGAAACAACCAGCTGCGGGCCTTGACACTGTTGAACCGATAGGACAGCGGCAGCAAAAGCGCGACCAACAGCAGCGCCATGCTGCCGCAGGCCAGCAGGGCTGCCAGACACTCGAGGGGCGGTACTTTATACGCAGTGTGCCGGAACAGCAGGGGCGGCAGCACATTGTTCAGCGCCACGATCAGCACCGTACACACTGTGCCCAGCGCCAGCCCGCACAGCCCAAACAGGTATTTGCTGCCCACAAGCTGCGCGGGTGTTACGGGCAGCGTGCGGGCGTAGATGTCCCAATGGGAGTTCTCGTCAAACGAAATCGTGGAGGTGATCAGAATGGAAAATACAACGAGCAATGCATAGGCCATCCCGGTCTGCCCGGTCAGAATGCTGATGCCGCCGTAGAGGAACGCGATAAAAAATACAGACTGTTTGTAGGAACTTGTCAGAATGGCCCATTCTTTATACAAAAGCCCTTTCATTGTGCATCCCTCCCGCTGTAAAACCTGTAAAACCGCATAATATCATCGAGCCTTGCTGCGTCGCAGACGGCCTCCGGCAGAAGCTCCTGCACGGTGCGCCGTTCCCTGACCAGACTTTCACACCCATAGGCCCCGCGTCTGGTGAACACCACCAGCCCGGCGGGCAGGGAAGTCAGTACATCTTCGCCGCAGTGCAGCACGCCGTACTCCTGCAAAAAGCTCGTCCTTGTTCTCGTGGAACAGCAGCTGCCCGTTATGCAGATAGGCGATGGAATCTGCGACCTGCTCCAGATCGGCGGTGATGTGGCTGCTCATGATGATGCTGTGCCGCTCATCCTGAATGAACTCCAGAAACAGATCCAGCAGCTCGCCGCGCACCACGGGGTCAAGCCCCGCGGTGGCTTCGTCCAGCACAAGCAGCTCGGGGTCATGGGCCAGTGCGGCGGCAAGGCTCAGCTTCAGCCGCATACCGCGGCTGTATTCCTTGAGCTTTTTGCCGGCGTCCAGCCCGAAACGGCGCAGATACGCGGCAAAGGCTTCATCGCGCCACCGCGCTCCATACACGCCCACCATGCTGCGGCCAACCTGTGCGGCGGTGAAGCTCCCGTAGAAAAAAGCGTCCTCAAATACAACGCCGAGCTTAGCGCGAGTGGCGGCGTCGGCAGGGAGAGCCGCCCAACAGCTCCGCCGTGCCACCGTCGGCCCGGTTGACGCCGCAGAGCAGCTTCCAAACAGCGTGGTTTTGCCCGCGCCGTTCTCGCCAATCAGCCCGACAATGCTGCCGGCAGGCACGGTCAAATCAACCGGCCCGAGTGTAAAATTCTTTGTAGTGCTTGGTAATGCCGCGCAGTGCGGCGGCGTTTGCTGCCATAGGTCAGCCCTCCCACAAAAGGCGCAGTGTCTCTGCAACCTCGTCATAGCCGATACCGCCCAACCGCGCGGCGTCCACCGCGCCCTGCAGGCAGTCCTCGACTTTTTTTAAAGTGTTCTTCCCGCAGCAGGGCGGGGTTCTGGTCAGCAACAAAGCTGCCCCGGCCCTGCTGGGTCAGGATAAAGCCGTCGCGCTCCAAATCCTCATAGGCGCGCTTGGTGGTGATGACGCTGATGCGCAGCTCCTTGGCCAAAAGCCGGATGCTGGGCAGTGCGTCCCCCGGGCGCAGTGCACCGGACAGGGATCTGCTGCTTGATTTGCCGCGTAATCTGCGCGTAAATCGGCTCCTGCCCGGAATTGGATAGGTAAATCTGCATGATAAGAAGCTCCTTTATCTCGAACTGTACATATTCGATGTTAACAGTATATACACACTATACACAGTTGTCAAGGGGGGATGGCACAAAAAAATCCCCCGCACCCGTATGGGGCAGCAGGGAAAAACTTCCCCCGCGGGGGAAGCTGTCACCGCAGGTGACTGATGAGGGTGGACTTGCCGTTACGACCCATTTATGGGTAATAGTGATAACGCCGCCCCATCCGGCGTTCGCGCCACCTTCCCCCTGTGGGGGAAGGCATTACAGCAGTGCCGCCGGCGGGCGATCATCCTCACTGCCGGGCTGGGTCAGGGTGTCCATCAGCTTGGGATAGATGTCGCTGCCGTGGGCGATAAAGTTGTTTTTGATCATCTCTGCGGTCAGCTTGTCGGGCATGGCCAGCTCCATGCGGAACACATCGCTGCCCATATCGCCGATTGTGCAGACAACGCTGTACTTGCCGTCCTTCTCCTGCACGGTGGCGCGGTTGGACGCGGCGCGGTGGCTCCAGCTGCGTATCTGCATCACGGCGCGGATGGCACTCTCCCGCACGGTGCGGGGCAGGTCGTAGGCCAGTGTGTCGGCCACGGTTGCGCCCTTGCGGGTGATGGTATACCGGCCCTCGCTGTCCACGGTGACGAGCTTCTGTTTTTCCACCTCAACCAGCGCATCGGCAAACTCAAAATAATTGACAAGCTGCTCCTGCAAAAGCGCACCCTGCATGGTGTCGCGCTTTACGGGGCCTGTCACTTTGATAAGGTAGCAGAGCAGCATACGAATCTGCGTATCGTCGGTCAGGCCGCCGGGGCGCACACCGGCGGTAAATGCTTCTGCCATCGGGATCACTTCCTCAAGAAATTTTCGTTTACCAATATTATACACGCCCGGCCGGGCTGTGGCAAGATGCGAAAAAGCCCAAAGTGACAAAAAATCGGACAGCTAAAAGTCAGAACACTGTCTCAATCTGCTTGCGGCTCTGGGGCGTGGAATAAGTCCAGCGCTTCAGCCGCCCGCGGGTCACAAAGTAGTGCGGCTCAAACCGCAGCGGCTGGCCAAGGCTTTTGTTCACAACAACGAGCTTTATTTTCATCTTGTCCGGCAGAATGTTCTTGATGTACACACTCACGGCCTGCCCGGGACGCAGGGTGGAATCTGCCTCGGCCAGACCCGCAAGATTCGGCGCTATCTCGATGAAAACGCCGTAATCCTCAACGCTGCGCACAATGCCGACAACGGTCTCCCCCGGCGGCAAAGCAGGCGGCGTTCTCGCTCCATGTACCCAAAAGCTCCCGCAGGGTCAGGACGATGCGCCCCTGCGCATCATCGGTTTTTAATCGCGCAGAGCAGCTGCTGGCCTACCTGCACTCTGTCGGCGGGGGGAGGCAATGCGGCTGACCGACAGGCAGTCGATGGGCAGGAGCGCTGCAATGCCGCAGCCGATGTCACAGAACGCGCCAAAGTTCTCAATGTGGGTCACGGTGCAGGGAATAACGCTGCCCGCCTCCAGATTGTCCAGATACTGCGTGCGGCAGCGGCGCTGTGCCTCGGCGCGGGAGAGTAAGTAATATTCCTCGCCATTATCGTCAGACTCGGTGCCAAGAATGACAAAGCAGGTCGGGCGGCCCACCCGGGTCAGCACGGCAATATCCTTCACAGCTTCGCCGGGGGCGGCGTCTACACAGTCGGCAAAGGCCATAATGCCCCGCATGCCGCCCAGCTCAAAGCGCAGGCGGCGCTCGGTATCGTAGGCAAGGGCGGTGCTCTGCAGTACCTCGCCGGTGGCGATACAGCGGCTCAGCTCCTCGCGGTTCAGATGGTTCGCATTGCGGCAAAGACCTTCGGCTCTGAATTCCAACATTTTCGTTTCCTCATTTCTTGTAAAAATTGTGGTGGCTTAGTGGTTTATGCGGGATGATTTGCAAAACAATACCGGCTGTACTATAATAGACATGATATTCTGAAAAGAAAGGCGGTGTGCCGTATGGACATACAGGTCGGGAATGTGATCCAGACCAAGAAGCCGCACCCCTGCGGTGCGAACCGTTTCGATGTACTGCGCGTAGGCATGGATTTTAAAATCAAGTGCCAGGCTGCGGGCATGAGATTATGCTGCCGCGTGCCAAGATTGAGCGCAACATCAAAAAAGTTCTGCGCGCGGGGGAGCAGTAGCGGGCTTTGCACAATGTATTGGTGACTTTTTTCGGGCGGGTATGGAATCCGCCCCTAAGCTATGCAAAGCCATGCAGAACTTTACCGAGCTTTACGAGGTCGAGCGCCGCTATGAGGAGCTGGCCTACAAGATGTCCACACCTGATGCGGCGGCCGACGCCGACGAGTACGCACAGATGATGCGTGACTACAAAGAGCTTACCCCCTTGATTGACGAATACCGCCGCTATACCGATTTGCAGCAGCAGAAGCAGGATGCCGAGGAAATGCTGGCCGCGGAGTCGGACCCGGCGTTTGCTGCTATGGTACAGCAGGAACTGTGCGAAATTGGCCGGAATCTGGCGCAGAGCGAGGAGAATCTGCGCCTGCTGCTCATCCCGAAGGACGCAGATGACGAAAAAAGCGTAATTCTGGAGATTCGTGCCGGTGCAGGCGGGGAGGAGGCCGCTCTGTTTGCCCACAGCCTGTGGCGTATGTACACGATGTACGCTGCCAAGCACGGCTGGCAGTGCAGCACCATCAGCGCCAACGAGACAGAGCTCGGCGGTGTGAAGGAAATCGTCTTTTCGGTGGAGGGACCGGATGTCTACAGCCGCCTGAAATTTGAGAGCGGCGTTCACCGCGTGCAGCGCGTGCCGGAGACCGAGACGCAGGGGCGCATCCACACCTCGACCGTGACGGTGGCCGTCATGCCGGAGGCTGAGGAGGTCGAGCTGGAAATTGACCCCAAGGATCTGCGCATCGACACCTTCCGCTCCTCCGGTGCGGGCGGACAGCACATCAACAAGACCTCATCGGCCATCCGGGTGACCCATCTGCCTACCGGTATGGTCGTGGAGTGTCAGGATCAGCGCAGCCAGCGCGAGAACAAGGAACAGGCTCTCAAGGTGCTGCGCAGCCGTCTGCTGCAGCAAAAGCAGGACGCCTACGATGACGCCTACAACGCCCAGCGTGCAAGTCAGGTGGGCAGCGGTGACCGCAGTGAGAAGATCCGCACCTACAACTTCCCGCAGGACCGGGTGACCGACCACCGCATCGGCTTAACGCTGCGCAACCTGCAGGGCGTGCTGGACGGCGACCTGGACCGCGTGGTCGAGCCGCTGATTCTGGCCGACCGGGAAGAAAAGCTGAAACAGAGCAGCACAGAAGAAGGAAAGTAATATGAAAACACAGGTTTTGCCCATCACGCCGGAGAGCATCGCGCTGGCCGCAAAGCTCTTGCAGCAGGGCGAGCTGGTGGCGTTGCCCACCGAGACGGTTTACGGCATTGCCGCCGATGCCCGCAACGGTGAGGCGGTCAAGAAAATTTTTGAGGCGAAGGGCCGCCCGCAGGACAACCCCCTGATTGTCCACATTTATGGAATGGATATGCTCAAGGGCATTGTGTCCGAAGTGCCGGAGCGCGCCAAAAAGCTGGCGGCGGCGTTCTGGCCCGGCCCGCTGACGATGGTCATGCCCCGCGGCGAGGAGGTCAGTGCGGTCACCTGCGCAGGGTTGGACACGGTGGGCGTGCGTATGCCCTCCCACCCGGTGGTGCAGCAGGTTATCAAAGAAAGCGGCGTTGCCTTTGCGGCACCGTCCGCCAACCTGTCCGGCAAGCCCAGCCCCACGAACGCCCCCGACACGCTGGCCGATATGGACGGCCGTCTGCCGCTGATACTTGATGGCGGCGAATGGACTGTGGGCGTTGAGTCCACCGTTGTGGCGGTCACGGGTGAGCATCCGATGCTGCTGCGCCCCGGCTATGTCACCAAGGAGCAGATGGAGGCCGTCCTCGGCGAGGAGGTCCTCGTCAGCCCGGCCATTCTGGAAAAGCTCAAGGATGGCGAAATTGCGCGCTCGCCCGGTATGAAGTACAAGCACTACGCCCCCAAGGCACAGGTGACGATTCTGCGCGGCGATTTTGCGCAATACAGGGCCTTTATGGAGGCGCACAAGGCCCCCGGCGTGTGGGCACTCTGCTTTGACGGGGAGGGGGCCGAGTTGGGTGTGCCGTTCATTGAGTACGGCAAAAACCACGACGGTGTGACGCAGGCACACCACCTGTTCACGGCGCTGCGTGAGCTGGACAAGAACGGCGCACAGATCGTCTACGCCCGCTGCCCGGAGCAGGATGGCGTTTCGATGGCCGTCTACAACCGCCTGATCGCGCGCGGCGTTCCGGGTGGTAGAGCTATGAGAGTAATCGGCATTACGGGGCGGTCTGGCTGCGGTAAATCCAGTGCGACAAATTTCTTGCGGGAGCAGGGGTATCCTTGTATTGATGCAGATCTGGTCGCGCGGGAGGTGCTGCTGCCCGGCTCGCCCTGCATCCCGCAGCTGCAAGCGGTGTTCGGGGCGGATATAGCCGATGAGAACGGCGATGTGCGCCGCCGCCTGCTGGCGGACCGTGCCTTTGCCACGCCGGAGGGGACGGCTGTATTGACCGCCATCACCCAGCCGGAAATCCTGCGCCGCATTGACGCTGCACTGGAACAGGCACGGCAGGGGCGGGGCAGCGCTGGCCTTTGTGGACGGTGCAGTCATTGTCGGCACGCCGTTTGAACAGCGCTGCGATGCACTGATCCTGGTTACGGCACCCTATGACACCAGTGTGGCGCGCATCTGCGCCGGGACGGCATTACGCCGGAAATGGCCCGGCGCCGTCTGGATGCACAGACGCCGCTGGACGTGCTGCGTGCGGCCGCCACTGTGGAGCTTGTCAATGACAGTACACCCGAGGCCCTGCGCGAAAAGCTGCAATCTGTTCTGGGGCACATCTGACTGCCCCGCACAGGTGGGAGAAAGGGAGGGAATATGCCAAGAGCAAAAAAACGAAGAAGAAACATTCTGGCACCGCTGCTGGCTGTTCTGCTGGTGCTGGCGCTGGCGGGCACGCTGCTGTTTTCCGCCTTCCGGGAGAAGATAGACCGCTGGGAATACCCGCAGCGCTATGAGGAGTATGTTGAGTATTACGCCGGGAAATACGATATAGATTCGATGATCCTGTACGCCTTCATCCGCACCGAGAGCAACTTTGACCCGGCTGTGGATTCCGATGCCGGGGCAAGAGGACTGATGCAGATCACGGAGGTCACCTTTGACTGGATCAAGACCAAGATCGCCCCCACAGAGGCCCTGACTTTTGATGACCTCTATGACCCCGAGACAAATATCCGCTTCGGTACTTATTTGTCAGCTACTGCCTGAAAAAAAATATGACAACCATCTGGCTACAGCCGCCGCAGCCTACCATAACGGTGTGGGCGCTGTGGACACCCTGCTGGCCGAGGCGCAGTATTCGTCAGACGGCATCACGCTGGACCGGTATCCATACCCGCAGATGCGGCAATATGTAAGGAAAATCACCGAGAATCAACGCTACCACCGCACAATTCCCGCCTGCTATTCGGAGATATATGCGCTTTTAAGAAGAAAGGAACGGTCAAGATGAAAGGAACTAAACCACTGAGGAACTCAAAAATCTGCTCTATAAGAATGAGACGGTAGCGGACGCTGCGCCCGAGGCCATCGCGGCTGCGCAGGACTTCTGCGAGGGCTACAAGACGTTTCTGGATAACGCCAAGACCGAGCGCGAAGCCACTGCCTACAGCGAAAAGCTGCTGCTGGCTGCCGGCTACCAGAAGTTTGTGCCCGGCACGAGCTATGCCCCCGGCACCAAGGTCTACACCATCAACCGTGAAAAGTGCGTGCTGGCCGCTACCATCGGCACCAAGAGCCTGGAGCAGGGCTTCCACCTGAACATTGCGCACATTGATTCTCCGCGTCTTGACCTGCGCCCGGTGCCTGTGTTTGAAAAGACCGGTATCGGCTATCTGCGCACCCATTACTACGGCGGCATCCGTAAGTACCAGTGGCCCACGATCCCCCTGGCCCTGCACGGCGTGGTTTACCGCGCCGACGGCACCAAGGCGTGAAATCTGCATCGGCGAGAAGGACGAGGACCCGGTATTCTGTATTTCCGACCTGCTGCCCCATCTGGGTGCAAAGCAGAGCGCAAAGACGCTGGCCGAGGGCATTACCGCCGAAGATCTGAACGTGGTCATTGCGTCCCTGCCGATCGAGGACAAGGACGCTGAGCAGCGTATTAAGCTCAATGTGCTGGGTATGCTCAACGAGACTACGGCATCACCGAGCGGGATTTCACCCGCGCTGAGATCGAGATTGTGCCCGCCTACAAGGCCCGCGACATTGGTCTGGACCGCGCCATGATCGGCGCCTACGGCCACGATGACCGCGTTGACGCGTACCCGGCGCTGATGGCGGAAATCGGGGTCCAGAACCCGCCTACACCTCCGTCTGTGTCCTGACCGACAAGGAAGAGATCGGCTCTGACGGTGTGACCGGCATGAACAGTATGTACACCTTCCACTTCCTGCAGCAGCTCTGCGCCGGGCAGGGTGCGGACTACATCACCGCCTGCAAGGCTGCCAAGTGCCTGTCTGCGGACGTGACGGCCGCCTATGACCCGACCTTTGCCGATGCCTTTGAGCCTGGACAACGGCACCTACGCGGGCAGCGGTGTGGCTATCTACAAGTACACCGGCTCCCGCGGTAAGTCCGGTACCAGCGATGCCTCCGCCGAGCTGGTCAGCTACCTGACCGGCCTGATGGACGAAAACAAGGTTGTCTGGCAGATTGGCGAGATGGGCAAGCTGGATCTGGGCGGCGGCGGCACGGTTGCCAAGTACGTTGCCAACCAGGATATTGACACCATTGACATCGGCGTGCCGGTGCTGTCGATGCACTCTCCGTTTGAGATTGTCTCCAAGGCCGATGTCTATATGGCCTACCTGACCTTCAAGGCCTTCTGCGAGGATGCCGAGTAAGCACTTTTATATTTGGGGGCAGGACAGCAATAATTTTTGCGGCAGGGTATTGACTTATCTTGAAAATTCTGTATAATATTATTGTTGTCTTGCGTGCTGGTGTGGCTCAGTTGGTAGAGCAGCTGATTCGTAATCAGCAGGTCGCCGGTTCGAGTCCGGCCACCAGCTCCAAGAAAACGCCGCAGAGCGATGAATTTCGTTCTGCGGCGTTTTATTTTTATGTTTTGCCGGGCTGGGCGGCCCGGTTGCATGTAAACCAGTACGGCGGCCGTGCAGATTCCTCTGCACGGCCGCCGTACATTTATTCGGTTTCAGTCGGTTTCGGCTCGGTGGGCGGGGTGCTGTTGTTCGCTACCGGGATAAAGCGCTTCGCAAATTTGTTCTTGCCGCGGCTGCATACATAAAAATAGCCGATGATCGAGAAGGTCAGCGCGCCGATAAAGTTGACGAACAAGTCCTCCATCGTGTCCAGAAGGCCGATATCCAGATAGCCGCCCAGCCCCAGTGCGGTCTGGGTGCCGTCGGCCTGCACAATGATGACATCGGTGATATCCTTCAGCACAACGGGGGGTTGCCGCCGGTGGGGTCCAGCATGACGGAGCCGATCGTGCTGACGACCGTGTCCTTCTGCATATCAAGGAAGAACAGCTGATCCATCGTACACTCAAAAAATTCCCAGATAACGCCCACCGTCATCGAGAAGCAGAACGCTACGATGGCCAGAATACAGGGGAAAGATGAAACCGCGCTTCGTTGTGGCGGTTCAGAATGTCCAGCAGGGAAAAGCCGATGGCAGCGCACAAAAAGCCGTTCAGCGTGTGCAGGACCGTATCCCAATAGGGGTAGTTTACATAGTACGCACCGATCTCTCCCATGATCTCGGCGGCGTAGATGAACAGCAGGATGATGATCTCCAGCGTGTTTGGAAGGGCAATATCCAGCTTGCGCTCCATCAGGCTCGGCATCATAAAAGAGCAGAAGCGTCAGCACGCAGAGAAACACATTCTCAAAGTTGCGGTTGAAGATCTGTGCCAGCATCACCAGCACGACCGAGGTCCGCAGCAGAATATATACCATTGTGACCGAACGCTTTTCGCGCCGGGCCTTTTTAAAGGAATCGGTTTTGGGGTGGTCCATGGCTTCTCCTTCTCAATCGTCCAGCGTAAAGTCCTTGGGGTCCAGCTCAGGCAGCACCTGACGGCGGGGTACACGCATCAGGGGATCATAGCTGAATTTGCGGCAGCAGTAATAGGGGAGACAACACCCTTGTGCCGACACAGGATCATTTTGGGGTCGGCGGCGGGGGAGCCGTGCAGGCAATAGGGAGCACAGGCAGGGGCAATGTGCGCGCCGTAGTAACTCTTTTTAAACATTAGCCTCACCCCTAAAACAAAAATATACTGTTATTTATTATAAAGGTTTTTGTCGAACCTTGTAAAGTGCTGCGCACAGAAAGGAAAATCCCAGCAGCGCCGCATCGGGCGGCAGCCGGGAAATTGGCACGACCCTTGCCGAAAGGCTGCTGCAGACAGCCAGACTGCCCGGCAAAAAGCGCACGCAGAGCCGGATCAACCCCTGCAAAAAAAAAGTGCAGTACCCGGCTCAGCAGCAGGGCGCGCGGGCAGAACGCATCCCCGGAAAAAAGCTGTATCTGGGACCAAACTGAAAGGCCAAGCAGACTCAAAACGGCGCAGCAGCCGTAGAGCGCCGCCTGCCCGCCCCGCGCGGCAGCGTCCGCGCAGCCGGCGCTGATTTCCAGCGCAGCACTGAGCCGCAGGGGCGGCACCGGTAAAAACGACCGGATGACCGCGCCCACGATGCGGAAAAAACACCACGCACCCACAGACAGACAGGCTTGCACTGACGGCCGCGGAGATGGCGCAGGGCAGCCCGGATGTCTGCGGCGGGGCGGGCGGTGCCGGCCGGGTGGCGGAAAAATCGCGGCTTGACGGCCAGAGGCAGAAAAAAAAGATCCAACAGGCCGTTGCCGCAAGGTTTGCCGCAAGCTGTGCGGTGTACAATAATACCCCCAGCTGCAGGCGTCCCAGCAGCAGCCCGCCCACGCAGCCTATGACAAAGCCCGGCCCGGAGCAGCAGCCCAGCAGAAGCAGCCTCCGGGCGTCCCGGCGGCTGATGCGATGCGCGCCGTATAGCCGACCGGCCAGCTGTGCCGATACTGCATACCCGCCCAGCCAGGACAGTGCGACAGCCTGCGCGGCCTCGGGTGCTTCCAGCCCCAGCAGCCGCTGCAGGGGGCGCAGCAGTCGGCAGGCGGTGGGGCAGCCGTCAGCAGCTCGCACACCACAAAAAAGGGGAACAGTGCGGGCAGGCACGCTCGCAAGGCAGAGTGCTGTGCCGGAGGTAAAGCCCCCGCGCGCAGCGTCCGGTGCGGCCAGCAGAAGTATGCCCAGCACCCCGCTGCTGCCACCGCCGCGCGCTGTCGGTTTTTGCAGTTGTTCATATTGCGCACCTCACTGCGTATATTTGGGTAACAGTTTTGCGCGGGGAGGGAACAGCCATGAAACCGAAAAAGCCGCATCCCCGCAAGCACCATGGGCGCCCCGACCTGCGCCCGTATGCTGGCCCGCCGCCGCAGGGGGCTTTTACCGCCTGCCGGAGATGGAACTGCGGGGCGGCAGCCTGCTGACAGACGGCTGCCGCCGGGTGCTGGATTTCACCCCCGCAGCGCATCTGCCTTGATATGGGGGACACTCTGGTAACATTGTATGGCGAGGAGTCTGCGGATAGAATCCTTCGCGGGCAAAAAAGATTGATTCTGGCCGGGCGGTTTGCGCGGGTCGAGCTGCGCAGCAAGTGGGAGGTGACGCAGCCGTGAAACTCAGGCTTTGGGCTGCGGATACCTTCCGCTTTTCGGTGCAGTCAGGACCGGAGATCCACCGGTTCCTCAACCATGCGGCTGCAGCGGGGTGCGCCTGCGCCGCGTCCGCTGGCAGAAGGGGCGGCTGCAGTGCAGCCGCCGATGGCATGACCGCCGCAGGCTGGAAAAAATCGCGGCGGACGGCGGCTGGGTCATCACGGTGACAGCGCGCCGCGGCCCCGGCCGCCGCGCCCGAGAACCCTGCTGACCCGCCCCGGGCTGGCGGCGGGCATGATTTTTTGTTTTTGGTGCTGTTGAAATTTCTGGGCGGGTTTGTCTGGTGCGTGGACTTCGGCGCGATGGATGCCGACCTGCAGCCCATGATGCGTCAGCTGCTCGCCGACTGTGCTATCCATGAAGGGACCCGCCTGACAAAGCCGCTGCTGCAGGCGGCACAGGCGAAGGCTTTGCGCCGCAGTGAGACATTCGGCTGGATCAGCCTGAATTTTATCGGCGGCTGCCTTTCTATCGAAAGCACCCCGCCCAGACCCGGACCACCGTCCGGGAACCGCCGCCCGCGGCGGGCTGTATGCGAGGGCGGATGGTGTGATTTTTGGCAGTAGAGATCGAGAGCGGCTTTGCTGCGGGTGGAGCCGGGCGACAGTGACGGCGGGTCAACCGCTGGCCGCCGCAGAAAAGCCGGACCGCAAAGGGAAATGCGGTGATACAAGGCGCGCGGGCCGCATTGTGGCGCGGGTGCAGCGGCAGTACACGGCCAGTCGGCCACTGACGGTCAGGACTTATGCCTATACAGGCCGCAGCACAGAGCGGACAACGCTGTATCTGCCCGGCTATACCCGCACGGAGGAGACCGGCGCACCGCTGCGCAGCGCAGAGATGCAGACAGAATGGCAGCCCCACGTCTGGGACGCCTGGCACTGCCAGCTGCCTTTGCCGTGTGACCACCGGGAAGCAGGCTGTGCGAACGCTGACCTACAGGAGAGGGGGCCGCCGCCGCGCTGGCACTGCGCCGCTGCCGTGACGCAGCTGCTCAAAGGAATTTCCGGATGCCGAAATCGAAGCGGAGCAGCGCGAAATTTCCGCTTCTGATGGCGTGGCGCGCGCTGCTGTGGCCTATATTTTCACCGCTGACATTGCAGAACCGCAGTGATTCAACATTTTTTGCGTACAGTGACGAAATGACGGATAAAATTTTGTGCAATATTCACAGTTTCTTTTGAGAAAAACTGTGATATAATCTAAATGTATAGCTATCATCGGGAGGATTTGAATTTGGCAGAAAAATCTCTTGAGCTGGACAGCATTGAGCTGGCAGCGGCCATCTTTGGCAGCGGTGACCAGAATATTCATCTGCTGGAAAAGGAGTTCCGCGTCACGGCTGTCTGCCGCGGCTCGGTGCTGCGCTTTACCGGAGAGCAGAAGGATGTGGACGCCGCCGCCCGCGCGGTGGACGGTATGGTCACCCTGATGGAAAACCACACTCCGCTGGAGGAGCAGACGGTGCGCTACTGCATCAGTCTGGCCCACGGCGCAGAGCAAAAGCGCCTGCAGGAGCTGACGGAGGATTTTGTGGCCGTCACCGCCAAGGGGCGTCCCATCCACCCCAAGACGCTGGGGCAGAAGGAGTATCTGACCGCCATCCGCAAGAATGCCATCACCTTCGGCGTCGGCCCTGCGGGCACCGGCAAGACCTATCTGGCGGTGGCTATGGCGGTCAAGGCGTTCAAATCCAAGGACGTGAGCCGTATCATCCTGACCCGCCCCGCTGTGGAGGCGGGCGAGAAGCTGGGCTTTCTGCCCGGTGATTTGCAGAACAAGGTGGACCCCTATCTGCGCCCGCTGTATGATGGCCTGTTTGATATGCTGGGGGCGGAAACCTTCCAGAAGCTGTTTGAAAAGCAGGTCATCGAGGTTGCCCCGCTGGCGTACATGCGCGGCCGCACGCTGTCGGATTCCTTCATCATTCTGGACGAGGCGCAGAACACGACTTCTGAACAGATGAAGATGTTCCTGACGCGTCTGGGCGTGGGCAGCAAGGTGGTGGTCACCGGTGATGTGACCCAGATTGACCTGCCCGATAAGGTCCGCAGCGGCCTGATTGACGCGCTGCACGTTCTGCGGGATGTGGAGGGCATAGCCCAGGTGCGCCTGACCGAGAAGGACGTTGTGCGCCACCGCTTGGTGCAGCAGATCGTAAAAGCCTATGAAAAAGCTGCCGAGGAAAAGATGCCCCGGCAGAACCAACAATAAATCATAACTATATAAACGGAGGTAGATTATCGTGTCCAATAAGGTACTGATTACCAATGATCAGAACGTAGTCAAGGTTCCTTCCGGCCTGCGCATCCTGATTCGCCGCAGCTGCAACGCTGTGCTGGATTTTGAGCATTTTGACGGCCCGGCTGAGATCAGCGTGACCTTTGTGGATAACAACCGCATCCACGAGCTGAACAAGGAGTACCGCAACAAAGGATTCCGCCACCGATGTCCTCAG
>VOFK01001823.1_pt1 | contig 47573 bp, 59 predicted proteins | sample 5384121 | NCBI WGS metagenome assembly VOFK01 (sample SAMN12384730, study PRJNA508395) | human gut metagenome | isolation source: healthy gut J | host: Homo sapiens | reverse complement strand
GCAGACGGGCAAATGGGATGTATAATGAAAATATATCGCGAATGGCAACTCTCCGGAGATAATGATTTTCTGAAAAATAACTGGGGACAGGGTGAAGAAAGTCCTTTCATACGCTTGGATAGAAAAAGGCTGGGATGGTAATCAGGATGGAGTAATGGAAGGTTCGCAACATAATACCATGGATGTAAACTACTTTGGACCTAATCCTCAAATGGGCTTTTGGTATATGGGGGAGGGAAAAGGCTGTCGAAAAGATGTCCAATAGCAATGAAAGATAAAAGCTTTTGCGAAGAAATGCCGTACACTGTTTGAGAAGGGAAGCGAATGGATGGACGAAAATCTGTTCAACGGAGAGTACTATGAACATAAGATTACAGATCCGAAGACATTTGAATTTCTTGACATGAACGACCCTGATGTTAAGATTCCGGGATTCCAGTTAGGACAAAGGTTGTCTTGTCGACCAGCTTGTTGGACAATATATGGCTCACTTGTGCGGATTAGGTTATCTGGGTGATAAGAAGAATATACAAACAACAATGAAGAGTATCATGAAATATAACTTCGTGGAAGACTTCAGCCGTCATTTTAACAATATGCGTTCTTACGTAATGGGCGATGAAGCAGGTTTACTTATGGCTTCTTGGCCGAAAGGACGTCTGGAAGTTCCATTCCCATACTTTTCCGAAGTCATGACAGGATTTGAATATTGTGCTGCCGTTGGAATGCTTTATGAAGGCATGGAAGAAGATGCTCTTACTTGTATCAATGCCATCCGGCGCCGTCATGATGGTGCAAAAACGTAATCCTTTCAGTGAATCGGAATGCGGACACCATTACGCTCGCTCCATGGCAAAGCTGGTCTGCTATCATAGCTTTGAGCGAGTTCCAATATTCGGGTGTTGATAAAAGCATGAAGATAACAGACCGTCCAGGCAACTATTTCTGGAGCAACGGCTATTCATGGGGTACGGTTCAAGTAACAGAAGATGATGTTACCATAGAAGTGATTAATGGCACCCTCTCGTTGAAGTCGCTTACGGTAGGTAGCCGGAAAGGTATGAAACTGAAGCATTTTGATTTTAAAGAAGGAGATGTCCGAAACATCAAACTTCATAAATAATTATTATTAAACATGGGTACACGGAGATACGGATTTGTTCTGGTAAGGAACTTTTATATCCGTATTTCCGCGTTTTAATATTTAATTTAGTATAAAAATGAAAAGCTAATATTATTATCTTACCTGTTTGTCCACTTTATTCCAAGTGGCTGTTTACCAAGAGAGAGAAAGCAATCTGAAGGGTTGCTTTCTTGTTTCTAAGCAACTCCCAACAGTTTTACCTCAAACACCAATGTCGAGTAGGCAGGAATAGAATCAAAAGATTTGATACCGTATCCCATTGCATAAGGAATATAGATAATCCATTTATCCCCAACATGCATTTTCTGAAGTGCTACCTGCCACCCTTCTATTACATCACTAAGACGTAAGGCATCGGGACAAGTACGCTCATAAGAATTATCAAATACCTGGCCATCAATCAGACTTCCTTTGTAATGCACGGTAACAATGCTCCGTGCACCCGGAGAAATCGTACCTTCACCGGTCTCCAGTATTTTATAATAGATGCCACACGGCAATGCAAAAACACCTTCCTGAAAAGACAGGTTTTTCAGAAATCGCCGATTGGCTTCTTTATATTCTTTTCTTCTTTCCCATAAACTATCTTATTAGAGTTCACAAAAATAAGTAGAATTGAGAAAGAATCTATCATAAAAACAGTATATTTGTTTGTTGAATTATAAAACCTCTTCGCTATGGGACAAATGAAAACTAAATGTAGCAGTAGTGCTACCGGACTATTCTTTCTACTTTTGATGATCGTGAGTTTTTCATCATGCACACGCACGCAAAAAGACATCATTCCTTCTGCCGATTATGCACCGTATGTAAATGCGTATACGGGAGGAGTTATTTCACAGAACTCTACCATACGTATTGAACTGACACACGAGCAACCAATGGTAGACTTAAATAATGAGTTAAAGGAAAATCCGTTTAGTTTTTCACCTTCACTGAAAGGGGAAGGCATATTGGGTGAGTAATAATACCATTGAATTTGTACCCGAAGAAGGTACACTGAAGCCGGGATCACTTTATGAGTGTACGTTCCAACTTGGCAAATTCGTCGAAGTGGACAAGAAATTAAAAGGAGTTCAACTTCTCCTTCCGGGTACAGGAACGCAATTTCACACTTTCCATAGAACCACTACCTATCACAGATGCCCAACCGGATGAAATAAATATCAAGGGAAATATGTTTCAGCGACATCGTAAAAAAGGAAGAGGTGGAAAAGATATTGACCGCCAAGGACGGGAATAACAAAAGCTATCCGGTAGAAATTATACCAACAGATAATCTTACCCGATACCAATTCTGTATCAACCAGATTCCGAGAGATACGGAGGATTACCAACTGACCATCACCGCCAATGGCAGTCCCGCACGTATCGATCAAACTCAAAGTGAAGAGGTTCTGATTCCAGCGAAAGATAGTTTCCGCTTTCTGTCCGCCACACGCATCGACGAACCGGAAAATGGAATTGAGGTTGTGTTCTCCGCCCCTTTATCCGATACACAGGACCTGAAAGGGTTGATTGAGATTCCGGAGCTTTCTTCTTCCGTTTTCCAGATCAAAGAAAACAGGGTATTCATCTACTTCGAAGCAAACCAGCTAAGCAAATTGACGCTCAACATCCATGAAGGAGTAAAAAGTAGTCAGGGCAAAACGTTGGGAACTTCACATTCGATCTCATTCAGCGAAATAAATCTGAAACCGCAGGTAGAGATGTTGACAACCGCCGCTATCCTACCCGATTCAAAAAGCCTGATTATCCCATTCCGGGCTGTAAACCTGTATGCTGTGGACTTAAGCGTGATTCGTATCTTTGAAAATAATGTGCTGATGTTTATGCAAACCAATTCGCTTGCTTCCGCTAATGAATTACGCCGTTCGGGACGGTTGGTATACAAGAAAACATTATGGCTGGGCAAAGATACCTCAAAAGATATTTATAACTGGGAAAACTATTCGATAGACCTTGCCGGATTGATTCGTCAGGAACCGGGAGCCATTTACCGGGTGATACTCTCTTTCCGCCAGGAATACTCTGCTTATCCATGCGGCGGAGTCGACAATCAGGAGATTAAGTTCGCTGACAATAATACGCCGGACGGTTTGATGAAAGTAAGCGGAAGTGCCTTGTCCGAAGCGGATGAAGCGGTTTGGGATACGCCCGAAGCCTATTATTACTATAACGGCGGAACAATGGACTGGAGTGTATACCGATGGAAAGAACGGGATAATCCCTGTCACCCTTCCTATTATATGAATTCGGATCGGGCTGCCGCCTGCAACGTTTTTGCCTCTAATCTGTGAATGATCGTGAAACGTAATTCTCTGAATAAACTATGGATTGCCGTAAGTAACATATTGGATACAAATCCGGTAGGAAAAGCACAGGTAACGGTTTACAACTTCCAATTGCAACCCATAGGAAAAGGGGAAACGAATGGAGAGGGTTTTGTTGAAATCAGCTCAAAAGGAACACCCTTCATCGTTGTGGCAGAAGCGGAGAAACAAAAGGCTTATGTTCGCGTAGTAGACGGTGAAGAACAGTCTGTCAGCCGGTTCGATGTAGGAGGAAAAGAGATTCAGAAAGGACTGAAAGGATTCATCTATGGTGAAAGAGGTGTATGGCGACCGGGAGATACACTACACATCTCCTTCATATTGGAAGACCGGGAAAAGAGGATACCGGACAAACATCCCGTAGCACTCGAAATCTATAATCCGAAAGGGCAGTTCTATACCAAAATGATTTCCACACAAGGTATGAACGGATTCTACACGTTTGATGTTCCTACGCAAGCCGGTGACCCGACCGGTCTTTGGAATGCATATATAAAGGTAGGAGGAACTACTTTCCACAAAGGCCTGCGTATTGAAACGATAAAGCCCAACCGACTGAAAATCAATCTGACGCTACCGAAGATTCTTCAATCAACAGACAAAAATGTCACTGTTCCGCTCGCTTCTGCGTGGCTGACGGGAGCCACTGCCTCCAAACTGAAAGCTAAAGTGGAAATGTCTTTGTCCAAAGTAAACACGCAATTCAAGAACTACGGACAATATATATTCAACGATCCTGCTACGGATTTCACAACCATTAAAACGGATGTGTTCGATGGCATACTTAATGCGGAAGGAAAAGCAGGAGTCACGTTGAAAGTTCCAGCAGCAACAAATGCACCGGGTATGCTGAATGCGACCTTCACCACCCGGGTATTCGAACCGGGAGGAGACGCCAGCATCTATACACAAAGCATTCCGTTCTCCCCATTCACCTCTTACGTAGGTATCAATCTGAATCAGCCAAAAGGCAAATATATCGAAACTGACAAAGATCACGTCTTCGATATCGTAACCGTTAATTCGCAAGGACAGCCGGTGAACCGTTCCAATCTGGAATACAAGATATACCGCATCGGCTGGAGCTGGTGGTGGGAAAACAGCGGTGAGTCTTTCGGCACTTACATCAACAATAGTTCCATCACTCCTGTTGCCAGCGGCAATTTTACAGACCAAGAGGAGGAAAAAGCATCTTTAAATTCCGTGTCGATTATCCGTCATGGGGACGCTATCTGGTATACGTAAAAGACAAAGAGAGTGGACATGCCACCGGAGGAACCATCTATGTAGACTGGCCGGAATCACGCGGACGTTCGAACAAGACAGATCCCAGCGGTATCAAGATGCTTACTTTCTCGCTGGATAAAGACTCTTACGAGATAGGAGAAACAGCTACGGCAATTATTCCTGCGGCTGCCGGAGGGCGTGCGTTGGTATCCATAGAAAACGGTTCTACCGTATTGCACCGGGAATGGATAGAGGTAACCAACGAGGAGACACGAAATATACATTCAAGATTACTCCGGAGATGACTCCGAACGTATATCTGCACATCAGTCTGCTACAACCTCACGCGCAAACAGTAATGATTTACCTATCCGTATGTATGGCGTCGCTCCGGTATTCGTGACCAACAGCCAGACTGTTCTGCAACCTCAGATACAGATGCCGGAAGTATTGCGACCGGAAACAGACTTCAATGTCACAGTCAGCGAAAAGAGTGGGAAACCGATGACTTACACATTAGCTATTGTAGACGACGGATTTGCTGGATCTTACCAATTTCAAGACCCCGGACCCTGGAATGATTTCTATTCACGCGAAGCACTCGGTATCCGGACTTGGGATATGTATGATAATGTATTGGGAGCTTCTGCCGGAAGTTACAGTTCACTTTTCAGCGTTGGTGGAGATGCAACGCTCAAAACCGGCCGACGCAAAAAGCAAACCGCTTCAAACCGGTAGTCAAGTTTATAGGTCCTTTCTATCTGGGAAAAGGTAAGGCAGCCAGACGCATACGCTGAAACTTCCGATGTATGTAGGTTCGGTACGTGCCATGGTGGTTGCCGGACAAGAGGGAGCTTACGGCAATGCGGAAAAGACTGCATTTGTGCGGACACCATTAATGTTACTCTCCACTTTTGCCGCGCGTACTTAGTATTCAGGAAGAAATCACCGTTCCGGTAAATATCTTTGCGATGGAAAATCAAGTGAAGAATGTAACCGTATCACTTCAGGCGTCCGGTGGTGGAGTTCAGATAGAAGGTTCCCATCAACAGTCGCTCACCTTCAACCGGCCCGGCGACCAACTTGTGTTCTTTACTTTAAAGACTGGCAACAAAACCGGAAAGGCAACCATCAAACTGACGGCAAGCGGTGGCGGACAACAAACCAAAGAAACCATTGAAATAGAAGTACGGAATCCGAATCCGATAGTTACATTACGCAGCAGCGAATGGATAGAAACGGGACAGAACAAAGAATTATCCTATCAGTTAGGAAGTTTGTCTGCAAATAACCAGATAAAACTGGAAGTATCACGCATACCTTCGTAGACATCAGCCGTCGGTTCGACTTCTTATACAACTATCAACACCACTGCACGGAACAGTTGACTTCAAAAAGCACTGCCACTCCTGTTTATCGCTCAGTTCAAAACAATAGATACCCGGGAGGCAGAGAAGATAAAAGCAAATGTACAAGAAGCGATCCGTCAGATTTACGCCCGCCAACTCCCCAACGGCGGATTTGTATATTGGCCGGGAAATGCTGTTGCTGACGAATGGATCAGTTCTTATGCACAGAATGTTCCTGACACTGGCACAAGAAAGGATACGCCGTTCATGCAACGTATTGAACAAGTGGAAGCGTTTCCAACGTGCTGCCGCACAAAATTGGCGTATGCCGCAGGATGCAAGCGGCTGGCAACAATGGCAGTCGGAATTGCAACAGGCTTTCCGCCTCTATACCCTGGCTCTGGCCGGTGCACCGGAATATGGCGCCATGAACCGGATGAAAGAACAGCCGGGATTATCCATTCAAGCTAAATGGAGACTGGCAGCTGCCTACGCACTGACGGAAAGATGAAGCCTGCCGAAGAACTAGTGTACAATGCAGAAACAACAGTCATCCCCTACTCTTCCATGAATCAGATTTACGGTTCTTCCGATCGTGACGAAGCAATGATTTTGGAAACACTCATCCTGATGAACCGGGAACGGGATGCTTTACAACAAGCGAAAGTCGTTTCTAAGAATCTGTCACAAGAAGATTGGTTCAGTACACAATCCACCGCTTTCGCCCTTATGGCAATGGGACGCCTGGCGGAGAAGTTGTCCGGCTCGTTAGACTTCACCTGGACATGGAACGGCAAACAACAACCTGCCGTAAAATCGGCTAAAGCCGTCTTCGAGAAAGAGATTTCCACTTCTCCCAAATCAGGAACGGTTGCCGTAAAGAATCAAGGCAAGAGGAGCACTAAGCGTAGACCTTATTACACGTACACAGTTGTTGAATGATACGTTGCCGGCTATTTCCGACAATCTTCGTATGGATATCAGGTATGCAAGGATGGATGGTAAACCGATTTCTGTCAACGATATCCGGCAGGGAACGGACTTCACGGCTATTGCTTCGATATCCAACACAAGCGGGACCACCGATTACACCAACTTGGCATTGACTCACATCATCCCGTCCGGCTGGGAAGTGTATAACGAGAGAATGACGGTTCCCGAAGCAGAGCCACAAGAGACAACCGACTCGTCCGGTAATGTGAGCGGCCAATATACTTATCAGGATATCCGCGACGATCGTGTATTGACTTATTTCAATCTGCGCCGGGGCGAAACGAAGATATTTACAATCAGGCTGCAAGCTACCTATGCGGGTAACTTTATTCTTCCGGCTGTTCAGTGTGAAGCGATGTATGACGTAAATGTACAGGCACGAAGCAAAGCGGGAAGAACCACAGTCAGCCGCTAATGTAGATTCTGTGCATGGAACAAACTCGGTTCATGGGAGACAAGATATTGAATTTCTTCAAACATTTATCCGTCACTAAAAGAGTATTGCTCGGCATTATTACTCTTTTAGTGATAGGATATATCTTTTGTCTTCCCCGGCAACTGTTTCATGTTCCCTACTCTACCGTTGTGACAGACAGAAATGGAGAGTTATTAGGAGCACGTATCGCTTCCGACGGTCAATGGAGATTTCCTCCACGAAAGACGACACCCGAGAAAATCAGGCAATGCCTCATTACTTTCGAAGACAAGAATTTCTATTATCATTGGGGAGTAGACCCGTTATCCATAGGGAGAGCTACTTATCAGAATCTAAAAAACAAACGTATCGTCAGCGGAGGCAGTACCCTCACAATGCAGACGATCCGCCTGGCCCGCAACAAACCCGAACTTTCGGAGAGAAAGTGATTGAAATGATTCTTGCCACCCGGTTGGAATTTCGTGCTTCAAAAGAAGAAATCCTGTCGATGTATGTATCACACGCACCTTTCGGAGGAAATGTAGTAGGATTGAATGCAGCATCCTGGCGTTATTTCGGTCATTCTGCCGAAGATTTATCATGGGCGGAATCAGCCATGCTCGCCGTCCTGCCCAATGCCCCCGCCATGATTCATCTATCCAAAGGACGAAAAACACTACTTTCCAAACGCAACCGTCTCCTGAAACAGCTTCTTTGATAAAGAGATTATCGACTCATCGACCTATGAACTGGCTGTCAGCGAACCGCTGCCTGACGAACCTCATCCCTTACCTCAGATAGCGCCGCATCTGGTCAGCCGATTCTATCAGGAAAGAAACGGCCGGTATTCCCGCACGACTATCGACAAAGGAATGCAGACTCATATAGAGGATTTGGCCGAACGCTGGAGCAATGAATTCAATCGGAGTGACATTCGTAACCTGGCTATTCTTGTGATTGACATTCCTTCCAATCAAGTAGTGGCTTACTGCGGGAATGTACATTTCGACCGGAAACAAGGAGGAAATCAAGTAGACGTCATTCAGGCTCCGAGAAGTACGGGCAGTATTTTGAAACCTTTCTTATATTATGCCATGTTGCAGGAAGGAAGTATGTTGCCCGATATGCTATTGCCGGATGTGCCTGTCAACATCAACGGGTATACTCCACAGAACTTCAGTATGCAGTATGAAGGAGCCGTCCCCGCTTCCGAAGCTCTTGCACGCTCATTGAATATCCCGGCAGTAACCATGCTGCAAAGATACGGAGTACCCAAGTTCCACAACTTCCTGCAACAAATAGGATTCAAAACGATCAGTCGCCCATCCTCCCATTATGGGTTATCATTGATTTTAGGAGGAGCGGAAGCTACGTTATGGGACGTGACGAACGCCTATGCGCAAATGGGGCGAAGCCTTGTCACCGGACATTCGGATTCAGAAACTCCCGTTTCCTCCAAAGAAGCGGAAGCGAGAATGATAGTAGAAGAAGATACTAAAAACAGGGCCGTACAGCATAAAAGTATCTGGGATAAAGGTGCCGTGTGGCAGACATTCAACGCTTTGAAAGAAGTCAACCGCCCCGAAGAAATTGACTGGAAAGCTATCCCTTCCATGCAGCCGGTTGCATGGAAAACCGGAACGAGCTATGGTTTCCGTGACGCCTGGGCAGTGGGTGTAACTCCACGTTATGCAGTCGGCGTATGGGTAGGAAATGCAACCGGAGAGGGAAAGCCCGGATTAGTCGGCGCACAAACAGCAGGTCCCGTGTTATTCGACATATTCAATTATCTCCCTTCATCACCGTGGTTCGAACGCCCCACAGGAGTTTTCATTGATGCAGAAATATGCCACCAGTCCGGTCACCTGAAAGGACGTTTCTGTGAAGAAACCGACACCGTACTGATCCTTCCCGCCGGACTGCGGACAGAAGCTTGCCCTTATCATCACCTTGTCACACTATCCGCCGATGAAAGCCGGCGTATTTATGAAAACTGTGCAAATACAGAACCTACTATTCAGAAATCCTGGTTTGCCCTGCCACCCGTATGGGAATGGTACTATAAACAACACCACCCGGAATACAAGTCGCTTCCGCCTTTCAAACCCGGATGTGGGGAAGACACTTTCCAGGCAATGCAGTTCATTTACCCTCCGATGAACGCACACATCAAGCTGCCCACAAATGGATGGCAGTAAAGGCTTTATCACGGTGGAACTGGCACATAGCAATCCCAATGCAACTATCTTCTGGCACCTCGATGACACTATCAGACGCAAACGCAGGATTCACAAGATTTCCCTGCAACCTGCCGCCGGCAAACATTCACTGACAGCAGTAGACGAGAAGGCAACACAGTTTCTACTACTTTCTTCATCGAATAAACAGCTTATTTTATTATCTTTGCCGCATGAAACAGCCATTAAAAGAAAACGGTGGACTACCGGCGTCTATCCTCTGGACACTTGCTATTGTGGCGGGTATTTCGGTAGCCAATATCTATTACGTTCAACCTCTATTAAATATGATACGCCATGAACTTGGCATATCAGAGTTCAGAACTAACCTGATTGCCATGGTCACGCAAATAGGTTATGCGGCCGGACTATTGTTTATCACTCCCTTGGGTGATTTGTACCAGCGGAAAAAATCATCCTTGCCAATTTCCTCGTTCTTATATTCTCACTATTGACGATTGCCCTGGCGCACTATATCCATGTGATACTTGTTGCCTCATTCCTTTCACGGGGGCCTGTTCGATGATTCCGCAAATATTCATTCCCATGGCCGCCCAGTTCTCACGTCCGGAGCACAAAGGCAGGAATGTAGGGATTGTCTTATCAGGATTACTGACCGGCATTCTGGCTTCACGTGTCGTCAGCGGATTCGTCGGCGAACTGTTCGGGTGGCGCGAGATGTATTACATCTATTGCCGCAGCTATGATGTTCGTCTGTGCGATTGTCGTGCTCAAAGTCCTTCCCGATATTCAGACCAACTTCCAGGGCAAGTATGGCGGCCTGATGAAATCTCTGTTAGCCTTAGTGAAAGAATACCCGCAACTGCGCATCTACTCTATTCGGGCGGCACTGAATTTCGGTTCGCTCCTTGCCATGTGGTCCTGTCTCGCTTTCAAAATGGGACAAGCTCCGTTCTTCGCCAATAGCGACGTGATTGGTATGCTGGGACTTTGCGGAGTAGCCGGAGCATTAACAGCTTCTTTTGTGGGAAGATATGTAAAACCAAGGGTAGGCGTTCGCCGCTTCAACTTTATCGGCTGCGGATTGATTCTCTTGCCTGGTTATTGTTCTTCATCGGTGAAAACACTTTTATGCCGGTATCATCGCCGGCATCATCATCATTGACATAGGAATGCAATGCATCCAACTCAGTAACCAGACGAGTATCTTCGAACTGAATCCCCGCGCTTCGAACCGTATCAATACAATTTTCATGACTACCTACTTTATCGGTGGTTCAATGGGAACATTTCTGGCGGGCAGCTTTTGGCAACTGTATGGCTGGCACGGAGTTATCGGTACGGAGTCGTTTTAACCGGAATTTCTCTATTAATTACGACTTTCTACAAGAAGTGAGTCAACAAAACGGACGGTCAAACCGTTTAATACAATAAAATCAGTAAACTATGAAATACGGAGTTAACAGACAAATCTTACTTATCACAGCCGGTACCGTCTGGATTATTGCGGGCGGAAACATCCTGCGGATAGGAATCGTCACCTGGATGAACAACTCACACGACTGGATGTTTAAGATAGGGGAAGCCACTATCGTTTTCCTGTTATTCTTCGTACTGATTTTTTTAAAAGACTCTACTACAAGCATACCCGCCGGATTGAACAGAAAAGAAAGAAACCCGCAACTGTCCTTTCTCTTTCTTCGATGTAAAAAGCTGGATAATCATGATATTCATGATTTCTCTCGGAATTACGATCCGAAGCTTCCATTTGCTACCCGAAAACGTTTATCTCTGTCTTCTACACCGGATTATCCATTGCGCTGATTCTGACAGGAATACTTTTCATCCGCTATTGGTGGCTGAAACGTAAAACCATGCTCAACTAAAGGTTAGCTCTTTCTATATTCCAAGAAAATATAAACTTATAATAATTTTTATTGCCCGCTCCCATAATGCAAAAAGATTTCCACCTTTTTGTTGTATCTTTGCAGCCAAAAATCAAATATCAGCTAAACAACAAAAAAAGGATTAGAGAATTTAGCATGAAAAAAGCTCCTTCCCCCACTCGTATCACTGATACCGATTATTGTACTTGTTCTATTATTATTCGCTACTATCCATACTTTCGGCAGCGACGCACTGAGTGGCGGCAGCCAAGTGTCACTGCTTACTACCACCGCAGTCTGTATCCTTATCGGCATGGCTTTCTACAAAATCCCCTGGAAAGACTACGAACTGGCAATCACGAACAACGTGGCAGGAGTGACAACAGCTATCATCATCTTACTGATTATCGGCGCATTAAGCGGTATCTGGATGATTAGTGGAGTAGTGCCTACGCTGATTTATTATGGAATGCAGATTATCCATCCCAGTTTCTTCCTGGCATCGACCTGCATCATCTGCGCATTGATTTCCGTTATGACCGGAAGTTCGTGGACTACCATTGCTACCATCGGTATCGCCCTGATGGGTATCGGAAAGGCGCAGAGGTTTTGAAGACGGTTGGATTGCTGGAGCGATTATCTCCGGTGCCTATTTTTGGCGACAAGGATATCTCCATTGTCGGAAACTACCATATTGGCAGCCTCCGTCACAGACACTCCCCTCTTCCGCCATATCCGCTACATGATGATAACCACGATTCCTTCTCTTGTCATTACCCTGATTATTTTCACCGTAGCGGGATTCTCACATGATGCCAACAATACGCAACATATCACGGAGGTGGCCGCCGCACTGAATGAGAAGTTCCATATCACACCATGGCTTCTGATTGTTCCGGTCGCCACGGGAATATTGATTGCACGTAAGGTACCTTCTATCATTACGCTGTTCCTGTCAACATTGCTGGCAGGCATCTTTTGCCCTGATATTTCAACCGGATTTATTACAGGAGATTTCGGGAATGGCTACCTCCGGCTTCGATTCGCTGTTCAAAGGACTGATGATGACCTTCTACGGAAGGACAAGTCTGCACACAGATAATGCCGTTTTGACAGATTTAATCGCTACACGTGGCATGTCCGGCATGATGAATACGATTTGGTTGATACTATGTGCCATGTGTTTCGGCGGAGCAATGACAGCAAGCGGTATGTGGGAAGTATCACTTCTATCTTTGTGCGCTTTATGAAGAAAACAGTCAGCGTGGTGGGAGCTACGGTTTGTTCCGGGTTGTTCCTCAATCTGGCAACTGCCGACCAATACATCAGTATTATTCTGACGGGGAATATGTTCCGCGACATTTATGCCAAGAAAGGTATGAAAGTTGCTTACTAAGCCGTACCACCGAGGATGCAGTAACCGTTACATCCGTACTGATCCCGTGGAATACCTGCGGATGACGCAGGCTACAATCTTGAAGCGTCCCCACATTGGTATATCTTCCCTATTGTTTTTTCAACATTATCAGCCTTTAATGAGTATTGCCGTGGCAGCGATCGGATATAAAATTGTGCGAACGTTCGTGAACAATCTGGCATACACTTTGTTTTTGCAATAAACGGACAACGTATTAAACCTAAACAAAAAAAAGTTATGAAAAAGTTTATTGCATTATTAGCATTAGTATTAGTAAGTGCAAGCACGATGATGTATGCACAGGAAAGTAACGCAGCAGCACGCCGCGCAGAAAGAAAAACTCAAAGAGATGCGGAAAGAGCTAAACTCCGTGCAGAAGAACAAGTACAGGACATGGCAGCTTATCAACAAGCTGTACAGGCTTTGAAGAACAAACAGTTTGTTCTGGAAGCCAATCAGGTAATCTTCCGTAACGGTATGAGTGCTTTTGTTACTTCAAACACCAACTTCGTCCTGATGAACGGCAACAGAGCTACAGTACAGACTGCTTTCAACACTCCTTACCCAGGTCCTAACGGAATCGGTGGTGTTACAGTAGATGGTAATTCTTCGGACATGAAGATGAATATCGACAAGAAAGGAAATGTGAACTGCTCATTCAGCGTTCAGGGTATCGGTATCTCCGCTCAAGTATTTATCACCATGAGCAACGGAGACAACAACGCTTCGGTATCAATCAGCCCGAACTTCAGCAACAACAACCTGACATTGAACGGAAATATCATTCCGCTTGACCAATCAAATATCTTCAAGGGACGTTCCTGGTAATCCGGATATAAGAATCTTATCATAACTCCGCTACAAATCGCGCAAAATGCGTACATTTGTAGCGGAGTTTTTTTAATTCATTAATTTCCTATGAGAGAATATATCATCGCAGACAATCAGGATATCAGTAAAGCGGGAATGATGTTTCTGCTAAGCAAGCAAAAGATGTTGCCACCCTCTTAGAAGCTGACAACAAGGCTGAACTGATTCAGCAGCTACGATTGTATCCGCAAGCAGTGATTATTCTGGATTATACTTTGTTCAATTTTGCGGGGGCAGATGAGCTGATTGTCTTGCAGGAAAGATTCAAAGAGGTCGACTGGATTCTGTTCTCGGATGAGTTAAGTATTAATTTTCTCCGCCAGGTATTGTTCAGCAGTATGGCTTTCGGGGTAGTGATGAAAGATAACTCAAAAGAAGAAATCATGACTGCCATTCAATGCGCCACCCGCAAACAAAGGTATATTTGCAATCATGTCAGCAATCTGCTGCTTTCAGGCGCTGCTTCTCCTGTAGCCGGCACAATGACAGAAGACCATTTGCTGACGCAGACAGAAAAGAATATCCTGAAAAAGAAATTGCATTAGGGAAAACGACGAAAGAGATTGCTGCAGAAAAAAATCTAAGCTTCCATACGATCAACAGCCATCGTAAGAATATCTTTCGCAAACTGGGAGTCAACAATGTACACGAGGCTACCAAGTATGCGATGCGTGCAGGGATTGTCGACTTGGCGGAATATTATATCTAAAAATAATCTACTTCACGGCGTCAATCCCTGCAAGAAGCTCTTCATCCGATTTCCCCACTCCCCACGCAAACCTGCGCAGCCTCATCATAAACAACTCCGAACTGTCCGGGGGCAATGCCTTGCAACTTTTCAGAAGACAAGATACGGAACTGCCTCTCTCCTTCCTGCACAAGTTTCCCTTTCGTAAATTCGGGAGTATGGCGAATCTTGAAAGTGATGTCTATCTCCTTTCCTGCTGACTGCCACGGATTATCCGTAATAAAATGGAAATCGTTGATGCGAAGTTCATTGCCGTATTGTGTTTTCACACCGTAACCACGGGACACATAGATAATATTCTCCTGAATATCTTTCTTTATCACAAACCAAGGACCACCACTTAATCCTAGCCCCTTGCGCTGGCCGATTGTATGAAACCAATAACCGCGATGTGTACCCAATTTCTTACCAGTCTCCAATTCGATAATCATCCCTTCCTTTTCTCCTAAAAACGACGGACAAAATCATTGTAGTTTATCTTCCCAAGAAAGCAGATACCCTGACTATCTTTTCTCCGGGCACTCGGTAAGCCGGCTTTAAACGCTATCTCACGCACTTCCTGTTTCATCAAACCTCCAATGGGAAACATGAGCTTTGAAATTTGCAGGTAATCAATCTGTGCGAGAAAATCTGTTTGGTCCTTGACGGGATCTTTCGCTGTGCCCAACCAAGTCTTACCGTTGCGTTGCAAGGTAGTGGCGTAATGTCCGGTAGCCGTATAATCAAAGTCTTTTCCGATACGCTGTTCAAAGCAGCCAAACTTAATAAGTTTGTTGCACATCACATCCGGATTGGGTGTCAGCCCCTTCTTAATCTTATCAATGGCATAGGCCGCCACATTGTCCCAATACTCGCGATGTAAATCCACCACCTCCAAAGACAGACCGTACTTACGTGCCGTAGCGGTAGACAATTCAATATCTTCCTCTGCCGAACAGTCCATATATTCCGCTCCGTCCATGCCTATCTTAATATAAAAAAGAGTCGGCTTGTATCCTTGCTCACAAAGGAGATGTACGACAACCGAACTGTCGACACCTCCTGATAATAATGCAGCTATATCCATGAATAATGATTGGTCGTCTATTAATAACGTTCTATATGTTAATACCTATTAAAAAATTCTATGCTACAAAGATAAGGCCAGAATCTCTAACAGCCAATCACACATTGAAGGCATTTTTATACCATAAATGTGGTAGATAAGCAAAGTATTTCCTACATTTGCACAGTGAAAAGCTTTTTATAATGACAAAATTAAGAAAGATAATCCTTATACCTGCCCTGGTTCTCGTATCTATCAGCGGTTTCTTCTCCTGCGGTGTCGACCGCTGGCCGGAGTATGCCCACAAACTGCATTGGACACATGGATGTACGATATCATGCAACAGAACTATCTGTGGTATCAAGACCTACCTTCCTACGATGATGCGAATCTGTTTCTGGAACCTGCCCAGTTCTTGTCAAAAGTAAAGTCGAAGAACGACAGTTATTCGTTCGTCGATTCTGTCATGGAGGCTCCGCTGCCAAGCTATGGATTCGACTATTCATTGGTTCGCAACCCGGACATTGACACTGCTTACAACGCACTGATTACTTATGTCATTCCCGGTTCACCAGCCGCTGCCGTACTAAAGCGAGGCGACTGGATTGTAAAAGTAGACACCTCCTATATCAGCAAGAAATATGAAAGCCAACTACTGCAAGGTACGGCCCCCCTGGAAGTTACTTTAGGAAAATATCAATTAGTTCCGCCCACAGAGCCACCGGTAGAAGGTGAAGAAGAAGAAGAAATTTACCGGGTTGTTCCGGTAGGTGATCCGGTAAAGATTGGTGCAGCCACGTACCATTGGTAGACAATCCGGTTCACTGTAAGAAAACACTGACACTGACCGATGGAAGTGAAGTCGGCTATCTGATGTACAACAGTTTTACGGCAGGCACCAAAGAGAGTCCGGAAAAATACAACGCCGAATTACGCGAATGGTCGGATGAGCTTGCTCAGAAGAATATTCACGAGGTAATACTCGACCTGCGATACAACAAAGGAGGAAGCATTGATTGCGTACAGTTGTTGAGTACGATGCTTGTGTCTTCTTATTATCTTGACCAGACAATGGGATTTCTGGAATATAATGACAAGAACACGGATAAAGATGTGACCCTGACATTTGACTCCAAACTTTTAAATACCTCCGGCGGCAAGAACCTGGACTTAACAACCCTTATCGTCCTGATTGGCGGAGAAACAGCAGGAGCACCGGAAATGCTAATGCACTGCCTGAACGGAAAGATTCAAAAATTAATAGCTATCGGCAGTTCAACAAAAGGACAAAATGTAGCCACGGAACAATTCATCAACGAAGAATTCCAATGGTCCGTCAATCCGGTTGTAGCTACTATCTATGACTCCGAGCATGATACTTACCCCGGATTCAAACCGACATACTCAGTCAATGCTTCAACAGATTACTTAACTTTCCTGCCTTTCGGTGATGAAAAGGAAACTTTGTTGAGTGTTGCCCTCGGAGTATTGAACGGAACTTATCCGCCTAAAAAAGAAGAGGAAGAAGAAACTCCAAGCACACGAATCAAGATAGAGAAAAGTGTGAATAGTCCTTCGAGCCGGTTGTTCATAGGAGGAAGCGGATTAAGAATCAAATAATAGCCAGACTACAATTTCGGCATTCTTTTGTCAAGAGCAGATTTATGCATCATTAACAGAGAAAGCGGCATTACTCCGCTTTTTCAAAACGCACGCTCTAAATCTACTTAACAGAGCGTCTGTTTCCGGTAAACAGAGCGTCTGTTCCAACCTGACAGAGCGTGTAATTTGTCGTAGTCCGTCAGCTAAAGTGCTTTCATCCCCGAGCTTACGCCCGTTATGAGCCGGGGTCAAGTTCTCACACATCCGGCATACAATAAAAAAAGAGAAAGCCAATGCTTTCTCCTTCTATCGTAGTTTAACCTCAATCTATTTTATGATTATGTATCCAAAGATACGACATCCAAAAGCTAAAGTCAAGCATTAGCCCTTTTATTTCTTGAAAAACTTATCAAAGAACAGAATCTGATAGTCAATGGAGTTATTCCAATACTTCCCGGTATGTCCTCCGGGACGGGTAATAAAGTCATGGTTAATCTTCCGGGCCAACAGGCGGTTATGCAAATCCTTGTTCACATTCAGGAAGAAATCATCTTCTCCACAGTCGATAATGATAGCCAAATCGCCGTTTTCTATCTTATCAATCTGATTGATAACCGTATGTTCATCCCATACCTCTTTATTCGTATGCAAATTCGCCCAACTGTTTCGCCATATCCCAGTTCTTCGGGAACGGGCGAATATCTACCCCCCACTTGTACTTCCACTGGCACCAAACATATCTTTATGACGGATTGCGTTCCACATAGCCCCATGTCCTCCCATGCTCAATCCTGTTATGGCACGTCCTTTCCTGTCAGCAATCGTCTTGTAATGTCCGTCAATATACTTCACCAGTTCCGATGAAACAAAAGTTTCGTAACGGTAAGACGGATCTTTCGGACTGTCCCAGTACCAGCTATTCTTTCCGTCCGGACAAACGAAGATGATTCCTTTTTCATCTGCAATCTGCGGAAGATCCGGTTTAACCCAATCCATGTTTTAGCATTTCCACCATAACCGTGCAACAGATAAATAGTAGGACAAGCCACCGATTTCTTGCCTGATGCAGCGTCCGGCGTAACGACGACCACTTGCACTTCCTTATTCATGGAAGGACTATTAATTAACAAAGTATCTACTTTGGCAGCAAAAGAGGGGGCCACCAAATCAAAATAAAGAGCAATTAACAGAAGATTTCTCCTTTTTCATTATACGTATATAGTTAGATTAAATTATTATTCCTCTGGCTCTGCAGCAGGATTAAATTTAGCAACCGGCATTTCAAAGGTTTTATGACACTGTTTACAGGTATAGTTCCCAGTGGTTGCCTCCCGGGGGAATGACCATTAATGCAAAATGATAGCAGCCCCCATAGCACGCCAACCTCTTTCCTTTTTTCAAAACCAACATTAATGTCCGATGAACCGCAGTAAGGGCAAAGCGTTAACTCTTCCGGCCAACTATCGTTATCCTTCAACACTTGGACAGCATTTCTCGTAGTCTTCGTCTGCCACCAATATATCCACCCCTGCTATACTACTTCTCACGCAACTTTTATACAAAGTAGAGAAATTCTCATTGTGCAGAATAGACTCGATCCCTTCGTTCTCCAACGCTCCCTGAAGGATATGTGCCTTCATCGCGTCATTGCAAGTAATCAGTTTTACAGTCTTCATAAGGAATCTGTTTTTATGTCCCACAAAAATAAGATATAAAAATGAAATGTGAAACAAAACCCGACTAACTTTATCAGCAGGTACGAACCAAATCAGAAGATTCTTTTTTTATTCACGGTTTAAGGTATCATTCTTTAATACTTTTTTCGTACTTTCGCACCGAAATTGGCAATCACATGAAAAAAAACTATTGACACTGCTACTATTTTTCTAACATCCTGTTTTCCCTTCTGTTGCAAGCACAACCTATGCATCAGATAAAGGGAACGGTGATTGAGAAGAATAGTCGTCAGCCATTAGAATTCATTAACGTGATGATTATTGGGCTGAATAAGGGCAGTGTCACCAATGCTGAAGGGCGTTTCACCATTGAACAAGTGCCGCCGGGCATTTACCGTCTGCAAGCGACAGCAATCGGCTACAAGAGCGTTACGACTTCCGAATACATCTTATCTACCAAAGACCTGAACATCCCGATAGAAATGGAGGAGAACCTGACCGAACTCGCAGGAGTGACCGTCACCGCTTCTCCTTTCCGGCGCGATGTGGAAAGTCCGGTCAGCCTGCGCATCATCGGATTACAGGAAATAGAAAAGAGTCCGGGAGCCAATCGAGACATTTCGCGCATTGTGCAATCTTACCCGGGAGTCGCCTTCTCGCCGATTGGATACCGCAACGACTTGATTGTGCGCGGTGGATCACCTTCTGAAAACCGTTTCTACCTGGACGGAGTGGAAATACCCAATATCAATCACTTCAGCACGCAAGGAGCATCCGGCGGTCCGGTGGGAATCCTTAATGCCGACCTGATACGTGAAGTGAATTTCTATACCGGAGCTTTTCCGACTGATAGAGGGAAATGCACTTAGCTCCGTGCTTGATTTCAAATTGCGCGACGGAGATATGGAGCACAACTCACTAAAAGCTACCCTTGGAGCATCCGAAGTCTCTTTGACTTCTAACGGGCATCTTGGAAAGAAAACCTCCTATCTGGTATCTGTCCGTCAATCCTATCTGCAATTTCTGTTTGATATGCTCGACCTGCCTTTCCTGCCGACTTTACCGATGCGCAGTTCAAATTGAAAACCCGGTTCAACGAACAGAACGAATTGACGGTATTGGGGCTTGGAGGAATCGACAATATGCGATTGAACACGAAAGCAGATAGCGAGGACAATGAATATATCCTTAGTTACCTGCCTAAAATCAAGCAGGAGACGTTTACTGTAGGTGCAGTCTATCGTCACTATGCAGGTCCGCATGTGCAGTCGGTAGTAGTCAGTCACAGCTACCTGAACAACCGCAACACGAAATACCGCCAGAATGATGAAAGCCATCCGGAAAATCTGATGCTCCGTCTCCGTTCCACCGAACAGGAGACGAAACTCCGCTTCGAGAACAATTCTACTTTCCGTAATTGGAAAGTCAATCTCGGAGTGAATCTGGACTACAGCCAATATACCAATACTACTTTCCAACGGGTGTACACTAACCAGGCGCAAACTTTTGATTATCATACGTATTTAGGACATCATGCGCTGGGGACTTTTCGGAACGATCAATTACACTTCAATGGACGACCGCTTTCACTGCCTCTCTAGGTCTGCGGGCCGACGCCAGTGATTATTCATCGACAATGAAGAACCTTTCCGACCAGCTTTCTCCCCGCATATCACTCTCCTACCAACTTGCCGAACACTGGTTGTTAAGCGGAAATGCAGGACTGTACTATCAACTCCCTGCCTACACCGCTCTCGGCTTTAAAAACAATAACGGGACTTTCGCTAATAAATACAACCTCCGTTACATGAAAGTGAGTGAAGGAAGTCTGGGAATCAGTTGGCGAAAGGGAGATACGTTCGAAGCATCCGTCGAAGGATTCTACAAAGACTATGATAAGATTCCCCTCTCCGTTGTAGACGGGATTCCGCTGACTGCAAAGGAAACGATTACGGAGTGATTGGCAACGAACTGCTGACTTCTACCGCTCAGGGACGTTCGTATGGTGCGGAGATTCTAGTAAAGTGGCTGATCGCCAAGAAACTGAATCTGGCTTCTTCCTTCACCATTGTTAAGAGTGAATACCGCAACGACAAAGAGAGCGAATACATTGCATCCGCGTGGGACAACCGATATATTTTCAATTTACGAGGAACTTACAATCTGCCGCATCAATGGAGTGTCGGCATGAAGGTAAGCTGCATCGGTGGTGCTCCTTACACGCCTTACGACGAAGCAAAATCATCTTTGGTATCTGCCTGGGATGCACAGGGAAAAGCATATTACGATTACTCAAAATATAATAAAGAGACGTCTCCCGGCCTTTGCACAGGTAGACCTCCGCATCGACAAGACGTTTTATCTGAAACATTGCATGCTGGGATTCTATCTTGATTTGCAGAACATCACGGCCAGCAAACTGAAACAGCAAGATGTACTGATGAGCACCGGTATCATCGAGAATCCGGAAGCTCCCCCGCTGCGCAACGATACAGGATGAAGCGCATTAAACAATCAAGCGGAACATTACTTCCGACACTGGGAATCACATTTGAATATTAACCATAGTTTGAAACATTAATTGAAACGAGAATGAAAAAAAGACAAATTGCTATGATTGCCCTGTTGTTTTTGGGTATGGGAATGACAGCTTCGGCACAATTCGGAAAGAAGTTTAATGTAGGGAAAGCCCTGCAAGCTGGAAAAGACGTAGTATCGGCAGTTACTTTATCAGACGCGGACATCGCCAACATGAGTAAAGGAATACATGGTCTGGATGGATGCACACAATCCACTGACAAAACCTGACACTGAATACGGCAAACGTCTGGAGAAGTTGACCGGCCACATCAAAGAAATGGACGGGCTGAAACTGAACTTCGGTGTTTATGAAGTTGTAGACGTGAATGCTTTTGCCTGTGGAGACGGCAGTGTACGTATCTGCGCCGGACTGATGGATGTTATGACGGATGAAGAAGTAATGGCAGTGGTAGGTCATGAAATCGGTCATGTGGTACACACTGACTCCAAAGACGCTATGAAAAATGCCTACCTTCGCTCGGCAGTGAAGAATGCAGCAGGTGCAGCCAGCAACAAAGTTGCCAAACTGACTGACTCTGAACTGGGAGCCATGGCAGAAGCTCTTGCCGGTGCACAATTCTCACAAAAGCAGAAAACGAAGCAGACGATTACGGTGTTGAGTTCTGTGTAAAAAACAACATCGACCCTTATGCCATGGCCAACGCATTGACCAAACTGGCTGAACTGGCAAAAGACGCTCCGAAATCTTCTTATGTACAGAGAATGTTCTCCTCTCACCCGGATACCGCCAAACGCATCGAACGCGCCAAAGCCAAAGCAGACAGCTATAAAAAATAAGGAGTATCTCTCGCTTTATCTTATATAAGAAAGGGAATACAGAGGCGGCTTCACCTCTGTATTCCCTTTCTCACTTCCAATATCCAAAAAGACAACACGATTATTAAATTTTCATTAATATATTACACAGATTTGCATAGTGTCGTGATTTCTTGTAATTTCGACCCTATAACCATTTTAATCCATTTATGGAATTTCTTATCATACTTCTCTTACTCGTACTGAATGGCATTTTTGCCATGTATGAAATCGCGTTGGTATCATCCAGCAAAGCACGTCTTGAAACACTTGTAGCCAAAGGTAACAAATCAGCCCGAGGAGTATTAAAGCAATTAGAAGAACCGGAAAAGTTCTTATCTACCATTCAGATTGGTATTACGCTGATCGGTATTGTGTCCGGTGCTTATGGTGGTGTGGCTATTGCCGACGACCTTGTTCCTCTGTTCTCTCTCATACCGGGAGCAGAAGCCTATGCCCGCAATCTGGCAATGATTACTACCGTAGCAGTGATCACTTATCTTTCTCTTATCATCGGGGAGCTGGTACCTAAGTCCATAGCTCTCAGCAATCCGGAAAGATATGCAATCTTATTCAGCCCGGTAATGATTCTGCTGACAAAAATCTCTTATCCTTTCGTATGGTTACTCAAGCGTCTCCACCCGCCTACTGAATAAACTGATCGGACTGAAAAGCGAAGAACGCCCCATGACACAGGAGGAAATCAAAATGATTCTGCACCAAAGTTCGGAACAAGGTGTGATCGACAAGAAGAGACGGAAATGATACGCGATGTATTCCGCTTCTCGGACAAACGTGCCAATGAATTGATGACGCACCGCAGAGATGTTGTGATACTTCATCCTGATGACAGGAGAAGGTGATGAAGACTATCGAAGAAGAACATTACAGCAAGTATCTGTTGGTAGACGAACGGAAAGATGAGATAATCGGTGTGGTGTCCGTCAAGATATTATCCTGACAATGGGCAATCAGAAGGAGTTCAACCTGCGTGAAATAGCCCGTCCGCCTCTGTTTATTCCGGAAAGTTTATATGCAAATAAAATATTAGAGCTATTCAAGAAGAACAAAAACAAGTTCGGAGTTGTTGTTAACGAGTATGGTAGCACAGAAGGTATTATCACACTGCACGACCTGACCGAAAGTATCTTCGGAGACATCCTCGAAGAGGACGAAACGGAAGAAGAAGAAATCGTCACAAGGCAGGACGGTTCGATGCTGGTGGAAGCTTCAATGAATATCGACGACTTCATGGAGGAAATGGGAATCTTATCCTATGAAGACCTGGAATCGGAAGACTTCACCACGCTAGGCGGACTGGCAATGTTCTTGATAGGCCGTATCCCAAAAGCCGGAGATATCTTCACTTACAAGAATCTGCAATTCGAAGTAGTGGACATGGACCGCGGACGAGTAGACAAACTGCTGGTCATCAAACGGGACGAGGAGCAGGAATAGGATTGCAAAAAACGAGCGATAGCTCACTATATTTATATTAACTTAAAGCACTTAACGATGAAAAAAGTAATTATGTTAGCAGCCGTCGTAGCTGCTTTGGCATCTTGCCAATCAAAAGCCAACAAAACCGCAGAGGCAGAAGCAGACAGTCTAGCCATTGCCATGACTCCGATTACCGAACTGACAGAAGTTTACGAAGGTACTCTTCCTGCTGCCGACGGTCCGGGTATTGACTATGTACTGACCCTGAATGCTGCAACTGATGGTGTGGATACTACGTATACACTGGATATGACTTACCTCGATGCTGAAGGTCAGGGCCAAAACAAGACGTTTACCTCAAAAGGAAAACAGCAAACAGTACACAAGGTAGTGAACAAAAAACCTGTTACTGCTGTGAAGTTAACTCCGAAGGATGGTGAAGCTCCCATGTATTTCGTGATTGTGAATGACACCACCCTTCGTCTGGTAAACGATAGTTTGCAGGAAGCTGTCAGCGATCTGAATTATGATATCATCAAGGTAAAAGAATAATAATTGAACCTAACCCCTAACCAGTAAAAAAATGCTCTGCGAAACTGAACGTTCTTTGCAGAGCATTTCTTTTTACCTTGTAATATTATATTCGTATCGTTACTTTCCGCAACAGACCGGTATAAATATTTATCCTTGTACTGTTTGTCCTTCCCGCAAACGTTTTAATCTTAGCAATGCTTCGATATAATAGTAGTCTGCATAAATAATAGACAGCATCTATTTCCTGAATGATTCGGCCAATGTCCCGTACACTATGCAAGCAATAAGAATGAAGGTTTACTTTTTTGCCACTCTGATAACGGTCAGGAACTTCAGTTTTAATGCTTGCCAACATTTCGATTGCATCTTTATATGCAGCATCTTTATATCTTTTTCCTTTTCCGTTCGGAAGATAAGTGGACAGTTCGAGCAAGGCGGAAGCTACAACTGCTGCTGCTGAAGCATCACGGGGAGCGTCCGGTATTCCCGGATCGTCGAAATCCCAGTAGGGTACTTTGTCTTCAGGAAGTCTTTCCAAATAGACATCCGTCACTTTCTGCGCAAAGTCAAGATATTTAGGGTCTTTCGTTTCTCGATAGACTACTGTGTATCCATAAATCGCCCATGCTTGCCCACGCGCCCACATAGTACTGTCGGCATATCCCTGGTGAGTGACACCTTTAATCAGATTACCTGTAATTGTATCATATACAGCAACGTGATACGAAGTATAGTCGGGACGAAAGTGGCATTTCATCGTTTTATCGGCATGAGAAACGGCAATATCATATAAATAAGGGATTTCCACCATTCTTCGCTGCCCAGAAAAGCATTTCGAGGTTAATCATGTTATCCATGATGTGTGTTGTGCGGCCAGTTGCGAGGTTCTACTTCACGAGGCCATGAAAGTATTGTTCCTACGATGGGATTGAACAGAGTAGCCAACGTGTCGGCTGTATCCAAGAATTACTTGTTTGTAAGCCGGATTCTTGGTCAGGCGGTAACCGTTTCCGTAGCTACAGAACACGAGGAATCCCAAATCATGGTCGAAAGCCGGAGTCCTGGAAAGAAACTCCAGAGAGTTCGTGAACTTCTCCGCTTCTTCCTTAATATGCTTATCTTGCGTATATTCGTAATCATACCACAGCACTCCGGGCCAGAATCCCGCACACCATTCTTCTTCGTCGCTTTACGACAGTTCCAATGTTGCTCGTCAGCCATGATATTACGCGGCATCATCGTATAGTCGATGCCGGAGTCTGTTTTCAGCTCCGCAAGCGTACGTTGTGTCTGCTCTGCACAATAGTCCAATGCCTTATTCACATCTAATGTACCGGACGGCTGATGAGCACACGTACAGAGAAACCTAACATTACAGCCAAACCTACTACCAACTTTTTCATCTTAATCTGACTATCTTCGAGTTAATTCTTAATCTTTATTTCTCTTTGTCAGTTATCTATCAATTACTTAGTCATCCGGAACCAGTCTATATCCGCCCAACCACGATTTCCTTCGTTAGGAGTCACACAGAATACACCGACTTTAGCTCCTATCCACTTGCCTTGACGGGCAGTGAAAGCCTCTCCTACCGTCGTATATTTCTTTCCGTCCAGACTATAAGCAAATGTACAGACAGCACCTCTACGGACTTTTACTCGCAAATAAACTGTTTTCCATTCATTATCTGCTACACCGGGCATCTTCAGATATTCTACCGGTATACTTGCCAACTCTTTTACCTGTTCGGGATTCTGCCGTTCCGCATCTTTACAAACAGCCTGTTGCAGAATAAATTTATCCCCCGCCTTGCGAATCGAAAGATAACTGTAATCCCATCCCATTACAATGAGTCCGGCTTGTTCACCATTCTGTTTGGCGATAAACGTCAACTTAGTGGTAGCTGTAAATTCTTCGGCCGGAAACTTCTGCATCAACAGATTCGGCACCTCCCAAAAGTTCACAAATTCTTTCGAGAGACTGCCCGCATACAGGCGAAGATATCCCAAATCGGTAGTGAATCCATAAGTATCTTGCTTATTAGCGTGCCATTGCCACTGTAACCCTAAATGCCGGGTATTGAATTCATCACTCTCCGGTGGAGTGGTTATCGGATAAGTCTTTCCTACATTCGGCTTCTTATAAGTAGTCACAGGTTCACCGCAACCGTCCTTGTCTTTATCCGCTCCGATTACAGGCCAGTCATTTACCCAGTTCATCGGATTCAAGTGAATCACACGTCCGTAAGCTCCCTTATCTTGAAAATGAATAAACCAAGACTCACCCGTATTAGTATCTACCCAACCGCCTTGATGAGGACCGTTTATATTCGTCTGCCCTTGTACCATTACAATTTTCGATTCGTAAGGGCCATAGATGTTCTTTGAGCGAAGTACCAATTGCCAACCGGCTGCGACACCTCCTGCCGGAGCAAAAATATGATAGTATCCGTTCCGTTTATAGAGTTTCGGACCTTCTACCGTATGATTCTTTCCGTCGTTTCCATCGAACACCATCACCGGATCAGAAACGACTTCCGTTCCTTCTGCATTCAATTCTGAAATCACAAGAATACTGTTCACCCCACTACGGCTTCCGGCATAAGCATGTATCAGATATACTTTCCCGTCTTCGTCCCACAAAGGGAGTTGCATCAATCATTCCTTTCCCTGCTTTCACCAATACCGGTTTGCTCCATTTTCCTTTCGGGTCTTTCGTCTTTATCATGTAAATCCCATAGTCCGGATCGCCCCAGTAGATATAAAACTCTCCGTTATGGAAACGGATAGACGGCGCCCATACCCTTTACCATGTTGGGCCTTATCGAAGAATTCTTCCGGCTCCTGAATCGGTAAAGCATAGTTTACTAACGACCAATTCACCAAATCATTAGAATGAAGAATAGGAATTCCGGGAATACAATTAAAACTGGACGCTGTCATATAGAAAATCATCTCCGGCTGCACATACATCCGGATCCGAATAGTCTGCATGAAGAACCGGGTTCTGATAAGTGCCGTCGCCCTTGTCAGCCACCCAGGTCTTAGAAATTTCTTGTGCGCCTGCCCATGTACAGCAAGCCATCATTCCTGCCAAAAACAGAATCTTTTTACGCATATACCTTACTAATCAATTTCATTCTAAATTCAATCGTTATTCCTAAAAACAGGTTCTTTCTACCTTTATAAAAAAGACTAACCAACCGAAAAACCGAATCTAATAACTTTCATTTCAAACAATCTATTTGCTTATATATACGAAGGGATTAAGTAAATACCTAATCCCCTACCACTATTTTTTTTTCTATAAAGCTTTTCCAATTATTCTTTCGTATACATCAAAGTCCCGAATCCCAGTTGGTCGAATCCGCCGCTAGTAGAACCGTAATGACCACCGCCACCTTCTACACCCATACCATCCATAAACTTTTTAGTATAATAAGCTTCTATCCCTTTTGTTTTATAATGATAGTAGATCAGTGCCCAACAAGGACGAATCTCTCCTCTCGACTTATCATTTTCTTCTTTGGAAGAAAGCGCAGGACATTGCCAACTACAGTTCTCGTAAAAACTATAAGGGAATCCCTCTTTGCTATACACAAATTTCTCATTGGAGGTAGAAGACCGATCATCAAAGTCTTTCCATAGATTATACTTAGCCGTGTATTCTGCCATAGCAAGTACTTTATTATCCTGATAAGCAAAAAGGTCCTCGCCGATATTATATGCCATTTGGCAGAAAGCCCCCATCAAAGCAATACAAAGTGTAGCGTGCCCCTGGTCACGGCCGGATTCCTGTCCTTGGCCCAATACTCCGTGTCCATCCGGATCCTGATGAAGAAAAAGGAACAGCATTGTCTATACTACCATTACCTACTCCATACTTAAAATATAAAATAGCCTCATTGATTTTGTCCTGATCATCACAAAGAATGCCGATAGAGAGAATCGATGTCATCTGAGCTAAATCCCAGTTAAGCCAGCTATGCTGTTTGCATGCTTCCTTATGAGCCAGAAAATCAGAAGCGGCAGGACAAAATACATTCTTCATCATTGTCTGGAACGCCGACAACTGAGCTTTTTGTGAAGAGCGTCTCATCCGTACGCATAATTTCGGCAGCATTAGCCATTTGGTGGACATTAATAGAAATAAGATATTCGTTCGGATCGGCTATTTCACCATTCGCGTCATAGGTTCTATCATTTGCCAAACTCTTGACACGAACCAATCCTTTGCAAGTTTCAGCCCAGGCATTCAATATCTTAACGGCTGTTTGCCCGCAAGCAACGTCACCTTCCAGTTTCAACGAAGTGCCAGCTGATAAGCAGCGGCAGCGTCTTTATAGAAATAAGTATAGTTATTCCACCATTCCGGAAACTTGCTGGCCCAGTTCCCCTGGTCCATACGTCCCAATACCTCCTGCGGCGTAGGAACATATCCCGCATAGAATATCCGGAGTTCTTCAATTTATCATATCCTTCACTCCAAGGAGCTACGGTCAACTTTGATGCAACATAAGATAAATCGGCTGCAGTATGCAGCATACAGGGATGAGCAAGGGTATACTCATTAATAGCAGGCCACGAATCAATATCGGTAGTACCATCTTCGATGTCGGTGCATGCGCTCAAATGGAGCGCAAGCATCGTAAACAGGATGAATATATTTCTAGTTCTCATAGTCTTTATTAATTATTAGTGTTTTTCATTTTCAACGAAGGCTTTTAAATCCTCAATAGTTTTGAAAGTCCGTACCCAATATACTGTATATTCCGTATTTGAGCCGTTAGCTTCTTTGAAGTCCGCCATTACAAATTGGAGTGTCTTTATTTCTTCCGGTTCTGTTTTAGAGAAAAGTATGGAAAGGTTTATTCGATCCATTTCCAACAGCATTTTCTTTTGCAGATCATAATAATATACTTCCGGACTTCCCGGAGTTTCAGCACCGTCTAATATTGTATATTTATTACTTCCGCTGCCACTATTCTCCAAATAGGCACCATACTGTGTATCAAGTTTAATGTTACCTTGCAATTTACCAGCTCCATAAGGTCGGATCATTTTTATGGCCAGATAAGGATATACCCCAACATTCAAATAGACCTTATCTTTATAACTGCCATTTGACGTCAATACAAGATCCGCACGGCAAGAATTTCCCTTTGAAGGATTAGGAACCATTTTCACAACTGCTCCTCCTGCTTTAAAACTCGGCAGATGAAGTATACCCATCCGCCTGCTTCAAATACCAAGGAGACAATGAGGTATCAAATGAATATTTCATCAAGCCATAAGATACTTTAACCGTAGTTGTATACGAAACTTCAGTTGTCGTAGTGGCGGTAATAGTAGCCTTCTCCATGCCTTTGGCGGTTACCACACCCTGATCATTCACCTCTATAACATCCGTATTACTACTGGACCACTTTAAAGAAGCTATAGTCGCATCCACCGGAACGGTTGTAAAGTTCAGTTTAGCACTTTCGCCCGGCAATAAATCCTCCTGCTCACCAAATGTCAGACTTTCAACATATATAATCGGTATAATCTTCAAATCAAAGGATTCCTCGTAACCTCCCCTATCTAAAAGAAATAGCAGTAATAGTGACAGTCTTTCCCGTTGTACTCGTACTTCCGTTAACACCTCTCACTACACCTTCTTTTTTGTCACAGTAGCAATAGATTCATCACTACTCTTCAAAGTCACCATAGAATAAGTGTGTCCTGCCGGCAACAGAGTGGGGCGCAAACTCCTCTCTTCGGAAACATACAAATCCTTCTTATCATCATCCGTAAACTCAAAATCCGCAATCGGAATAAACTCCGGTACTACCGTCAATTCAAAAAGGTGCTTGCTCCGAATCCAATTTCAGGAGTCACAACAATATTCGCCCTGCCTGCACTCACCGCATGTACAAGTCCGTCTTGTGTTACCGTAGCCACATTTTCATCTGACGAAGACCAGCTTACCTTCCTGTTGGTCGGCTGTTCCGGTACAATCTTACACTGTATCAAAGAGTCCATATAGTCCACAGACGCAGCCAAAGTCAGTTTTCCATTTTTCTACGTTAGCCAATGTAATCTCTGAAATCAAGGTCTTCTCCTCCAGTCCGTCTCCATACTCTTTACTATCATCACATGCAGTAAAACAGATAGCCGTAAGAAAAGCCAAACTAAATAATGTATATCTCATAATTATATTCTTTATAATCTTCGGTTTATAAATACGTTACCATCCCGGATTCTGACCGATGTTGGGATTCAATTGCTTCTGATCGGATGGAATCGGATAAAGATAGTTCTTATTTTCCCAAACACGATCCGTTTCAATCATCAGGCATCCCGCAATACCGGCATCATCTGTATCCGTAGAGTATGAAGGTTTCCAGGCAGTGGCCCATGTACTCCAATCACCCGTTGTACTCCATTTCACTCCCAACATATTTTTTTAGGCATTTCCACTTCAGCCGTCTTCCAACGTTTCAAATCGTCTATACGGAAACCTTCATTGAAAAGTTCCACCGTACGTTCACGACGAATCTCTTCCCGCAGACTTAATCCTTTTGTTGCGGCAAACGAGACTGTCAAATCCGGCATATCCGGATTTACCCGTTTACGAACTTCATTCAAATATTTCAAGGCCGCATCCACCTTAGACTCATCCGTAATGCTTCCATCGGTAGCAGCATATCTCTCGTACACAGCCTCCGTATAATTCAGCAATACCTCCGCATAGCGGATAACCGGGAAATCATATCCTTCATACGTATCTTTCACATCACGCTCAGTAGCCCATTTCTGATTATGATATCCGCTGCCGCTAGTGGGATAGAATGGTTTATTGTCAAAAGCCGCCTTATCTGCATCCGTCCAGGTAGTATGGGGCGCGTTATTATTCCAATATCTATTTCCGGGAATCATCAATGTGTTGTTCATACGATTATCGCGTTTGGCATATTCCTGTTGAGGAGAAGAATAGTTCACTCCTACTGTAGAATTCGGATTATGAATAGGAAGTCCGTCCGCACCCAAATACATTTCGGCCAACTTACGCGTAATCCACTGTACATTGGCAAAGCAAAGCTTTCGTTATATTCTTTCCAATCGGAGCAATCACTTCATCATGACGACGAGAGAAAATGTACTCTAGATTCTTGGCCTTTGTAATATTAGCCGGATTGGATTGCGCGTTTTCCAGAATGAACAGATATTTGTAAGCATTGTCGTTCCCAACTCTTCCGGTTTAAAGATTTCATATTGCTTGCTGTCAATCACATCCCAGGCAGCACTTGCCGCAATATCCAGCAAATCATTAACCCGTGTTACGTCGCCCGATCTGAACTTCTGCCAAGTCCCTTCATACAATGCCACACGCGAGAGAAATGCTTGAGCCGCACCTTTTTAGAAACACGCCCTTTATCGGCAGTAGAAATCTCACTTTCTCTCGGCAGATCAGGAATAGCTTCCTGCAAATCTCTGATAATAAGATCGGCTACTTCCGAACGGTCATTACGAGCCGCATTCATTTCTGCAGCGTCTATATCAACCGGTTTGGTCACAATAATCGCATCTCCGAAAAGCTGTAACAAGTCAAAATACTCATAGGCACGGAAAAACTTAGCTTCTGCTACATAGCGCGCTATATCATTCAGATTGGCATAATTCTCCGCATTCTGTAATAAGATATTAGCATAACGGATTTTAGTATAGGCTCCTGTATAATTACCATCCGATACAGGAATCGTATTGACTCCTTTACTATATTCATTGTAGTCACTAGATGTGATCAGGTCCGAACGCGTGTCACTATGCGGCCCATCGAAAAGAGCAGTAGCAAAATCACCGCGGCCATTCATAAAATTGATTGGCATATAATTTATAATCATTCGAGTCTGCCACAAATTCGCATCTGCCAACTGAGCCTTAGGATCAAGATCCAGACAAGAAGGAAGAGTTATCACCACTGACAGCAGCAATATTGCTTTTTATTATATTTATAATCTTCATATTCTAACTATTAAAAGGTTAAATCTAATCCTACGGTACAAGTACGATTGAAGGGAAAACGACCGTTTCCTGAAACTTTACGGGAAGCTTCCGGATCCCATCCGTCGTTAATTTTACTAACTTCCCACAAGTCATTGCCCGACACATAGACACGCATCCTGCTAATCACTCTTATCTTGTTCAGAAGCGAAGTCGGGAAGTTATATCCCAATGTCACACTTTTCAAGCGCAAATAATTACCATTTTCTACCGACCAGGACGAACACTGGTAGTTATAATCGTTTATAGAGTTTATATTCGTATATATGTCGGATAACGCCCGCCTCTATTTTCAGGGGGCTCCATACATCCCCGACCGACTGTGTAGTCGAATTTAAATGAGCGGCTTTCATCGGGATACGGTAATTATCATTGCTACTGTCGCGGAAAATGGTACGTTTGGCAACTCCCTGAAAGACTGCGGAGAAGTCAAAGTTGTTCCATTCCAGCCCCAAATTGAATGAATAAGAGATTTTCGGGTCATCAGAACCCAGATACACATAATCCTTTTTTCATCTAGTACGCCATCCCCATTCACATCTTCATACATATTATCTCCCAAACGAATATCGCTCGGAATACCAATCCCGTTTCCGTTGTAGTATTGATATTTATATTTACGCAATTGTTCCTCTGTCTGAATCTTTCCGCAGTACTTCAATCCAAACACTGAATTTAGGGAATATCCTTGTTGCTTGTCTATAAATCCGGATTTGAAAACTGTTACTCCTCCGTAGTCTACCAATTTATTATCCGCGTATGTAAACGTACCGCCAATGTGGTAATTTACTTTCCCGATTTTGTCCGACCATGTCAAAGTGCCTTCATAACCTTTCGCTTCAAACTTACCGCTATTGGAAGCAGGTGCCTTGTCACCCAAAATGCCCGGATAAGTTACAGCAATCAACATATTATTGTTTTTCTTCATAAACAGTTCCACAGTACCTTGAAGGCGGCTATTAAATAGTTGAAAATCCACACCCAAGTTATAATTATGGATCCGTTCCCAACTACGCCCCGTAGTAGCAATTTCACCGTTACTCTTTACGTAAGATACTCTGCCGTCACCCAGATAAAGCTCCGTTCACAGAATTGAAGTTATAAAGTTGTCTGCCATCATAACGAGATATCCCGGACTGATTACCTACCACACCATACGAAAGCCTGAGTTTCAGTTCGTTCAAGAATTTCACATTCTTCATAAAATTCTCTTCAGTAAGACGCCAACCACCGGAAAAGCCATAAAAGAAATCCCAACGGTTTTCCGGAAGGAACTTGGATGATCCGTCATAACGCAAGTTAGCTTCCAATAGATATTTCGACAAATAGTTATAATTGAAACGTCCGAAATAAGACATCATCGCTTCTTGCCATTTGTCAGGCGAAGAAGTTTTGGCAGAGTTCTTTAAAAAAATATCCCCCGAGCCGTTAAGTATTTCCAGCGAACTCTGTACGTCCTTTGCCGTCACAACTGTATAATCATATTCCTTCAGATTGTACTGGGCACCTAACATCGCACTCACCGTATGCTTTTTCCGCAAATGTCTGATGAAAATTCAAATAACCGGAAACAGAATAGTAGTCCGTACGCGCAAATGATTTGGAATATTCGGTCGATGCCTGATTCGGATTATAGATCGCATTGGGTTTCGCTGTACTAAGCGTCCCGTCATAAGTGTACCAGGTAATACTATTTTTTCACTGCATCGCGAGTAGCAGTAGAAGTATTATATCCCAGATTAACCACTGCGTCCAAATAAGAAGTGAGCATATTTCAGATTCTCACTGATATTGATAACCGGAAACCTTCAAATTATTATCTCCACCTAATTCAGCATACCAGTTGGGAGTATAGTTTCCTCCCCAGTGATAAGGTTTACCATCCATTGTAGAAGACGGAAGTCCCGGCTGCGGATAACTGGAGGTCAGCACACTGCCAATCATAGTAGGAGAAACCTGGTCCTGACGATTATACGCAATCACGGATTCAATTGTAAAGTCATCGGTAAGTTTTACCGTGTTAGTCAGACGAAGATTGAAACGTTTATTGCTATTATTACCCCATTTTAATGTACTATCATCATACATATATCCCACTGACAAACGATACAGAGATTTATCATTTCCTCCTGAAACGCTTAGGTTATGTTGCGTGGAACCTGCATTTCCAAATAAAACATCCTGCCAGTTAGTATCCATGAATACATAGTCGTCTACATCCCCGAACGCCGTTATTGGATTGGGGTTAACGGACAAATCAATATATCCTCCTTTTATAATAAGCTCGCCAACTTAGCATACTGGATCCACTGGTCATCAGCACCTTTACCATCATTCGTACGAGCCTGCAATAATAGCATCACTCCATTGGTCAATACTCATCATCTTAGGTTGCAACCCTACAAACTTATGTGTATAAGAACCACTATATTCTATCTTTGCTTTCCCTTCTTTCGCCTGCTTTGTAGTTACCAGAACAACACCTCCGGCTGCTTTCGAACCATAAATAGCAGCAGAGGCATCTTTCAAAAAATTGATAGACTCGATATCTGCCGAGTTTAACAGACGAAGTTCATTCACACTCTCATACTCCACCCCATCAATGATAACCAACGGGTCAGTAGAATTGGCAGATACAGCACCACGCAGTTTCATACCCCAGCTTTCATCGCCAGGAGCACCGGAAGAACGGGTAATGATTACCCCCGGAACTTGTCCTTGCAAGGCTTGTACGGGACTGGACATTGATCCTTTGTTTGTCAGCATTTTATCAGATACTACCGTTACGGCACCGGTCAATGTTTCTTTCTTCTGCGAACCATATCCTACTACCACAACTTCGTCCAGCACTTCGCTGTCTTCCTGCAATTTTACATTAATCACCGTTTGCGCAGCTACATCTATAATCTGGTCCTTATATCCGATATAGCTGAATTTCAGTTTGGCCCGGCAGGTACGTTAATCGCATAATTTCCATCAATATCCGTAATAGTTCCTTCCGTACCGCCTATCACACTTATATTCACGCCAATCAACGGCTCGCCCGTAGCATCAATCACTTGCCCCTTCACTTTCTTCTGAGCCTGTGCCACTACTTGACTGTCAGTTATATTCGTATCGGCCCACGCCTGTGAGACAGGACAAAGTCCCAGCATTAATCCTAACGCAAACATTGCTGCCTTGTCAGGTCGCGAATTAAAAATTAATCCTCTTCGTTTCATAAAATTAAATTTGAGGTTTAAAAATAGTGTTTATTTCTTGTTTTCTAAAATTTGATGAGGCATCAGTATGTCTCTCCCTAGATTCTGATTCTTTTTCCATAAGCACAAAGGATTATATATTATATAAATAAGATTAAATACATTTTCTGAAAAACTCACGCATTTCGCGACGACCTATAAATAGATGATTCTCTACTGTACGACGACTGAGTTGCAAGGCTTCCGATTTCAGTAGATGTCTTGTCTCCATAACGACTTAAGGTGTAGACTATCCGACGTTGTTCGGGGAAGATAGCAAGCCGACGTTGTTCAGCCGAAGCTAAGTCATCGGCAATTATTGCCTCTTCTGTCTCATTGGACGAAGTAACGGCAGAATCATACATATAACTGTCTATCTCCTGTTTCTTATAATACCGACGGATATAATCGGTTACTATATTACGTGCAATGGCGAACAAAAAATACTTCACTGTATCCGGACGGAGCATCTGTTTATAGTCCAGCAGACGTACAAACACCTCTTGAGCCAAATCCTCAGCTTCGTAACGATGAGTGATACGATAAGTAATATAGGTAAGAATCACCTGATGATATTCTTTATAAGAATTAGTGATAATGTTGTCGGAAGTGTTAGTTATTGTCTCCATAATACTATCTTTTTCGGTTTTAATCACGATGCAAATATAAAGGTGATTTCGGATATAGTAACCGGAAAATGGAGCATATCAATCTCAACGAATCGAGATAGACTCATTTTAATATATAACCCTAATAATCAATACATTACTCTCAACTTTATAGAGTCTCATTTTATAAATGAGACTCTATAAGCTAAATACAATATAAGTTTTCGCTCAGCTTACACTCCTTTACTTTCATCCCTTCATTCTTTTATCTTCTCTCCTTTTATCATCTTGTCGTTTTAGTATCTCATTAAAGCTGTCACTGAAATACTAGAGATAAGTTTCATTGCATTAATGACAAACTTACTTTGTACTTATAGTAAAGTTACTGTTGATTTAGAATAAACTATAAACGCAAGCTTTGTTTTTATAAATGAAAGTTGCGTTTATAAAAACAAAGCTTACGTTTATAATTTAATCCCTATGAAAAACAACTTTGTAATAGGAACAAGAAAAGTTTATGCAGGATGAAGCAGAACTTATCTATTAATAGATTACAGATTAAAAAAGAGGTTCACCGAAATTTATTCCTCCTTAGCAGTTCCACCTATGCTACGGATATATTCGTTCGAGTGACTCCCCGTACTTTTTGAATGACCGGAAAAAAGAAGCACGTGAACTAAAGCCGCAAAGTTCTGCCAATGCAGTTAACGTATAGCGGGAATAGTGACTGTCCTCTACCATTTTCTTAAATTGAGTGACGCGGTATTCATTGATAAAGTCATAGTAAGACTGATTGAGATACTGGTTCAAAAGATACGATAATGAATGCGAAGAAGTATCTAATGCGGAAGCCAGATCACCCATTTTCAAGTCGGAATTAATATAAGGCTTTTCTTTCTCAACATAAGCCACCAGTTTTCTATGAAAAGCCCACGCATTTCTTCTTCAGTTAACCTATTCGTCTTATACTTCTCTTCGGTAACAGTAGACGACTGTTCAACAATTGTTTCCGACTGTTCCGTCTCTTGTTCTTTCCGGGATATTTCCTCCACCGGTGTTGAAGCTACCTGAACAGGAGAAGTGAGTAAACGGCGCATACGCTTCCATACATAATAACGTATAAAGGCTATAATTCCTATGATTAATAAGACAAAAAGCGCCCATCCCCACCAAGGTATCATAGGAAAGTACCGTCACTTGACAGGTAGCTTCCGAATGTTCATTTCCCGGAAGGCGCACACGGAACGTATAAGTTCCGGAAGATAATCCATAATAAGAAACCTCGTTCTGTGCTGCCAATAGTTTCCAGTCTTTATCAACCCCTTCCAACTGATATTCATACAGCAAGGCAGAAGGCAGTCCGTAGGCAAAATCCGTAAAACAGAAAGTAAGATTATTCTGATTATATTTTAAAGACGAACCGGTAAAAGAAATGCCATTAGCCAATATATCCGTAAATACTATCGGACGCGCCTTACCACGTACTTCATCCACACGCTTCGGATCAACGTAAATCAATCCTTTGGTATTGCCGAACCATAGTATTCCTTTATCGTCTTTATAGGCAGCTCCGTTGGTAAATGTTGGTCCGGGCACTCCATCGTTGAAAGTGAAAGCGTCATACTCTTCGCCTTCTTTCTTTATACGCAGCAAACCGTCATTACAGCCTACCCACAACCAACCTTGATTATCCTCTACAATCGCCATCAGAGAATTGTCGGGAAGAGTGGAAAATACGGACTGATTATAGAAGCGGTCCATTGTCAGCGTAGACGTAAACAAACTCCCTTTCTCACGAATAAAATAAAGGTTATGTTCGGAATCTTCATAAATCGTTCGAACTTTGTCTTTATTCACGAATCCTTCAGGAAAAACATTGGAACGCAAGTTCTGGGAAGCCGGGTCATAAATACACATACCGGTTTCAGTGGCAATCCACCCTTTACCGGTAGAATCAAAACTGACCTCATACACGTTGCCCTCCAGCAGTTGAGAATTGGCACTGGTAAAGTGCTTTATCTGTTTTGTCTGCCCATTATAGTTGAATAGTCCCTGTGACGTTCCTATCCAGAGATTTCCCTTTGTATCCGGTTTCACACAGAAGATATGTCCTTTTTGAAAAAGCTCCGTATCACTTTGGGAAAAATATTTTTAGCGATAACGTCTCCGGATTCAATACCATCATGCCGCCCCCATAGGTACCTATATAATATTCTCCTTGATAGAAGCTGATTGTCAGTATCAAATCCGAGGTCAGGACAGGTTTTACAAAACTCTTGACCATTCCGGTAGCCTCATTTATATAGAACAAGCCGTCACGCGAACCGATAACTTTCTCCTGCCCTCTGCTTATGAAAGAACGGATAGAGAGGTTTGCCGAATTAAACAAAGGTGGATAGGCATACGTACGGAAAAGACCGTTCTGGTAGAGTGAATAATCCAAGCCTGCCTGAAAATGCCCTACCCAAACGGCCCCCCTGTCATCTACGAGTAAGGAGTAGACAGAATTACTGCGAATCCCTTCCTTATCACTTACATCATGGTAGAAACGACGCGTCACCTGCTGTTTTTTATGTGAAAGAAAATGGACGCCATTGCCATCGGTAGCTATATAGACGGTTTCTTTTCCATCACTGGAAATGTCGGAAATAACATCGCATCCTAAAGATATCGTATGAGAAAACGTCTTCTTTTTCATATCAAAACGTACTACTCCCTGGCTCATTGTCCCCAAGTAGAGCGTTTCCCCGATACGGGTGAGGCAACGGAAATAGTCGGCTTCGGGCACATTTTCCCTGAAAATGCCAGGAATCAATCTTTCCGTCTTTCAATGAATAGGAGAATAGCCCTTGCACCGTAGCCAGCCATAGTGCGGTTTTATCTTCATTCAGACAAATATCCATGATTCTGTTACAAGCGGCCAACATATTCCGGTCTGTCAAAACTTGGAGCAACTGACCGTCTTTATGAATGAACAAGCCTTTCTCCGTACCGATATAAAGAATATCTCCATCGGATAGTAACGTATTGACGGCAAAATCTATCTTTTCGGGAACAATCCTCTCCAATTGGCCACTTGCACGGTTCAACCGCCAAAGTCCGATACCATTTCCCACCCAAAGTTGCTTATTGGCAGTTTCCGTAATCGTATTTACACGCTTTTTCTTCCCGACTCAATGCCCCGGAATTCAAAATGGCGCACTTTCACACCGTCAAAACGATCGAGGCAATTATCTGTCCCCTAACCATACAAAACCTTCGGAATCTTTATAAATGGCATTGACCAACAGTCCGGATAATCCGTCGGACATGACGACATTACGGAATGTATAATTCTGAGCTTGCAGTTCCACACCACAAACCAAATATATTAATATAAGAATCAGATATTTAATCGTGTTCTTCACTTACAACTGCTTCCTTTCATATTAAAACATGTGACAAACATACATAAAAAATCTCCAAAAAGAGCACATTCCTTTTCCAAAAAGTCTCCCCTTCGTATTTGTTGTATATGACAAGCAAATACGAAGGGGGAGAGATTATTTACTCAATGCTATGAAAGATTTTATTTGCGGCTGTTCAAATAATCATTTTTATCCGAACCTTTTTCAACCAATTCAATCATATAGCTATAAGTATATTTCTTGTCAAGCAAGCGATATTCATTGTGCGGATACATTCCCCAACTATTATCTCCGCCTAATCCGCGTTGCTTCAGGTCAACGTGCAAGAAGATATTTTTTTGCGGAACAATGTCGATAGTATGCTGTAATTTACGAGTCAGACCGGGGTCAAGATCTTCCGGTGAGAAATGCAATGCGGAAAATGAGATAGGTTGCAAGCCTGTAATTTTCACTCCCAGTCCTCCGCTATCCAATAAAGTCAGCCAACGAACATCTGTTTTATTTCCTGTTTCCTGCGGACGTATATACCAATAGAATTGATTTTCTACCTTATCCTCATATCGTCCGATGAAGGCCCCCCGAATAACGGTCGATATAGTTTTCAAAAGGCCCTCTACCATAATAGGTCAAGTTTTCATAAGGTTGATGCAATTCCATACGCATACCAAAACGGGGAAGTTCGGGAAGTTTCGTTCCTGTCAGGTCGATACTGCCCGTCACAATGACAGTTCCGTTATCCCGTACCAAATATTCCATCGTATAAGGCACTTGAATATCGCTTAAGACCCAATCAACCCTTACGGATAACCCTTTTTCATTATTCTCCCCTATTGTCACTTTCTTCACATAGCGGTTGACATGGGCCGTCCGCCAGACACCTGCCAAAACGGGCATTTTATTCCCAAAATCATTATCTATCGGAGCACGCCAAAAGGCTGGTTCGGGATATTGCCTGATAGGTTGCTTGCCATTTATCATATAATCAAACAAGATTCCCTTTTTCAAATCAATCTTACCTGAAACGGCACCTGATTGAAAAGACAAAATATTGTCTTTTGTTTCATAAGACAGTTTTCCCGAACAAGGCGGAAGCGATGTGAAGAAACTACTTTTATTTAATTGCATTTGCTCTCTAGCTACTTCATAGCCAGCAGGTACTAAATCGGTAGCAACCCGGGTGTGCACATAGAGATTAAGGAAATACTCATTTCCGTCTTCTGGAATAACGGGGAGAGATAAACGTATCTCTTTCTCTTCGTGAGGTTTTAAATCAACATTGAAATCCCCCGTAGATATTTTTTCTCCGTTTTTGTATATTTCCCACATGAAAGCATACTCATCCAGATTGGTAAAGTCATAACGGTTTTTAATAGAAATAATTCCTTTCCCCAAGTCTTTTGCGTTAAACTGAATGTACTGATACACTTTCTTTACTTCATACGCTTGTGGTTTAGGAATACCATTAGCAGAAATCAAACCGTCAGTTCCCGTGTTTAGTTCCCCTTTCTTATCTTCCAGCCATTTATAACTACCCATCTTACCATTATACGTCCAATAAGTACGTCCGTCTCTTGGTTCGGTCTTTATCTTAAATCCCTGATCCATAAAATCCCAGATAAAACCGCCCTGCAAGTTAGGGCTGTCATAAATAATATCCCAAAGGTCTTTAAAATTGCCATTGCTGTTTCCTTGGGCGTGAGCATACTCACACATGATAAAGGGGCGCTGTTTGCCGGACTTCCGATATTCTGTTATTTTCCACATATTGGGATACATCGGACAGACAATATCTGTATTCCAATCTTCCCAAGCCTGCTCGAACTGTACAAAACGACCGGGGTCATATTTCTTCAAACGTTTATACTCATCGTGGAACACGATTCCATTGCCACATTCGTTTCCTAATGACCATCCGATGATACATGGATGATTTTTATCCCTTTCGACCATTCGGGTGATACGGTCGACATGAGCAGCATACCATTCGGGACGATAAGCAGGATGCGGAATGGTATCTTTAAAATAAGGAACCGAACCCATTCCATGAGTTTCAATATTGGCCTCATCCACTACATAGATACCATATTGATCACACAATTGATAGAATAATGGATGATTGGGATAATGACTGGTACGAACAGCGTTCATGTTCAGTTGTTTAATCAGTCGCAAATCATTCATTATGATTTCGCGAGTCTGCGTATGTCCCAAAGCTGTCGTTATGTTCGTGACGGTTAACACCTTTTTTATATAGGTGGGTACACCATTTACCAGTAGCCGTGTATTCTTAATCTCAATGCGACGGAATCCGACTTTATGAGCCACTACCGTTTGTTGCTTGTCGTCATTGGCTCGAAGTGTCAGAATACAGTCGTAAAGCGAAGGGTGTTCAGCGCTCCATTTCCGTACATTGCGCACAGTGCCTTCGAAAGTAAGTGTAGTACTTATATCTGAGATACAATATGCTTTCTGCGCAGATAAGACAGTCTTCCCCCCTGCGTCCTTCAATTCGAGTGTAAGTGTCCCTTTTTGTAGAGTTGCATTAGCATTGAACGAACGCAAGTCTACAGTAGCCCGAAATTGCCCGTGTCGGTAGGTATCGTCCAGTCCTGCATGCAAAAAGAAATCCCAAATGGTCGTTTGGGGGATAAGCGGTCAGAAAAACATCGCGTTCGATACCGCTTAGACGCCAAAAATCCTGGTCTTCCATATAGCTGCCATCGTGCCAGCGATACACCTGTACAGCAAGTAAGTTCTCTCCTTTTTTTAAATAGTTTGTCACATTAAATTCTGCCGGAGTCTTGGATGCTTTAGTCATACCCACCTGCTGTCCGTTCACATAGATACGGGCGTAGCCGCTGATGGAACCGAAGTGCAACAACACTTCACGCCCCTGCCAGTTTTGAGGAACCGTAAATGTGCGCCGGTAAGTCCCCACAGGGATTATCAACGTCGATATAAGGTGGATTGGGTGAAAACACATACTGAATGTTGCGAATTATCGGCTCACCGAATCCTTGGATTTCCCAGTTGGAAGGGACAGTAATTGTATCCCAATCATTGTCGGATAAATCTGTACAATAAAAATCTTTTATGCTTTCTGCGATAGAGGGAGCATAAACAAATTTCCACGTACCATTCAACGAGTATTGCCAAGACGATTTTTGTGGATTATCGTTCACAGCATCATCTGTCCGCTCATAAAGGCGAAAGTCAGCGTGTGGTTTCTCTTTGTTCCACTCATATTTGGTGGGATTTTCCCACTCGTTGTTTTGCGCCTTTGCCGTTTGAGACAAACCACCAAAAAGACAGGAAAGGAATAATAAGGTAGAAAATAATCTATTTATCATAAGATAAAGGGTTGTGAGGGTTTCCATTGAGTAACGTCAAGGAGTTAAGAAGCCTAACCTCTTAACTCCTTGAAATCAGTAAGAAAATCTCAAAAAGTTATTCTTCAGTATACAATAATGTTCCAAACCCCAAATCACCGGCTTCGGCAGTACCACGCTCGCCATATCCTTCGGGGCGTTCTTTTTCGGCAAAAGCTTGCGAATATGGAGCATTCATACCTTTCACCTTGGCATAATGGTTGTAAAGGAGTTCCCATCCCGGACGGGCACGCCCTTTACCGTCGGCCGACACCTTCTCGTGCCAACCGTATTTGGGGTGATAGTAAGGTTCGAAAGGCATTTCCACATCTTCGGTCGAAGTTAAGTTATACTTAGCCGTATACTCGCAGAGGTCGAGAATGATGTTGTCGTTATAGGCAAAAAGGTCGATACCCATGTTATAGGCTGTACGACAGAAGTAAGCGTGTAAGCCTACGTTGAGAGTAGCGTGCCCCTGGTCGCGTCCCATCTCTTGGCTCTGTGCCAAATGTCTGCCTTTCACTTTTCCCGCAGGATCCTCGTGCATGCCTTTCACCGACCATTCGATACAGCCCATACCTTTTCCGTGATAGAAAAATTCCAAGGCTTGTTTAATCTTGGCATCGTCATCGTTCAGCACGCCGATAGAAAGAATCGTGAGCATGGCGGGCAGATCCCAACTCATCCAACCCGAAATGGCTGAAGAATTAAAGTGGTTATCCAAAAAATCATCACAGATAGGATAGAAAGTTTTATCTATCCATTTCTTGAAGACTTCAAAATCTTCGGTTTTTTCCAGCCTTCGTAATCCCGCATCAATTCAGCGGGAGCAGCAAACTGGTATCCGATAAATCCGGCGGCAAGCAGGCGATGGCTGTCGTCAGGCCACGTTTTATAGTTCACCCCTTTACAAGTTTTAGCCCATCCGTTCAGAATTTTAATAGCCGCTTTCGCATAATCTTCATCTCCCGAAATTTTCCAGCGTACAGCCAACTGATAAGCGGCACCGGCATCGAAAGCGGCCGTATTGAAGTTGCCACCTTGCGAGTGACGTACAATTTCTTCTTGCGGGTTTGCGTTGTAGCTCAGTTGGGCAAATCGGCTTTCGCACAATTTTTCCCAACCACTAATCCAAGGTTCGGCGCCTTCATTCACTTTACGGCGTGCACGTTCAAAGTCAGCTTCGGTGTTCACCAGACAAGGGTGCTTGATGGTGTACTCATAATTTTCATTGGGGTTGATTTCGCGTTGCCATGGTTCGGGAGTTCCATTCTCAAACTCAGCACTACAGCCGATCAGCAACACAAACGTTATGCTGCTCACGAAGGTATAAATCAGATTTTTCATACATTCAATTTTCATTTTGTTATTCAATCAGTTTCCAGAGAAAGTAGATGCTATTGTTTACCACTTTCGTTCTTTATCAAATCTTTCAGTTCTTGTTCCGATTCGAAAGTCTTTATCCAATCCACATAAATGCTACCTGTTTCATTGGTTTCATACCATATTTTCCAAAATTGAAGTTCCACCGTGTCGTACTTCGTCAATGAGGGTAGGCATATACTGTTGGTTTTTGCCAAGGAATTTCTTCGTGAAGTCGGCGTAGAATACTTTGTATTCACCGCAATCTACCACAGTCATAGCATTTTTTCCTTTATCGGTATCTTCGCCATATTTACCGGCTACGGTAATGCCGCTTCCGCCCCAAATGTCTAGATACCACTCTATACTCGTTGATGCTTCGAACACATTTTCGGGGAATTTCACTTTAAAGGCCAAGATGGGATAGTTGGTTACGTTGAACCCAAAACCGCCGGTGCGACAAATGCGAACAGCTTTGTAAGTCTTATCTTCACCGGGTAAAATACGAAGTACTCCGTCATTCTCCATCCATTCAAATTCCCGGTGAGTAAAGTTTCCGAATGGCTGCCAGATATTCTCGACAGTAAACTGGTCGTTCATTAAACCTTCGCTCACGCTGACACTCATCGTAGCTTTGACAGGTTTACCATCACCATAGTCGGCCAAAGCGGTAATTACTGCATTGCCATAAGCCTTCGCCACGAACCGGCCTTTTTCGTCAATCTCTACAACATCCGGCTTACTGCTTTCCCATGCGATGTACGAAAGCGTAGCATCTATCGGCGTTACATTCATCTGTGGAGTGTAGGTTTCGCCCAAAGCTAGTTTGTCTGTTTCTTTCACAAATTCCATACTTTCGATATAGATAATGGGCTTCACCTTAATTTCAAACTCTTTCGTGAAATGTTTGTCGTCGGTAGCGGTAACTTGGATGCGTGCCTTTCCTTCAGCTATGCCCTTCACCTCGCCTTTTTCATTGACGGTGGCTTTATCGGGAGTTAGGCTTTTCCAAATCAACCCGGGGTAAGTGGGGTCGGCCGGAGTAGTCTGCCAAGTGAGGGGCAAAGTCGAGGTTACAAACACTTCGAGGTCTTCATTAGTGAGATTGATATCAGTGATGTGAATAATTTCGTTTACTACCTTCACATTAATGGTCGAAGTGACAGAATAGCCTACAACCGGTTTGGCCGAAATGACCGTATTACCGGCCTTCACTGCCGTGATGCGTCCTTCGGCATCTACGGTAGCCACATCGGGCACAGTCGATTTCCATACCACCTCTTTGTTGAAAGCCTCATCAGGACCTACAGTATATTTTATCAAAGTGTCAGTGCCTATCAGCAGAGGCAGTTCGGAGGTCACTTCAAGGTTGATTTCCTTAACGAGCACTCTCTCTTCTAAAACAGGGGATACATCGTCATCGTTGCACGAAACGGTCATCATTAAGCCAGGCTGTAATCAGTGCTGCAAACGCACCCTTTTTGAAGTATATTTTTTTTGTATGTCATAATTCGATTACTTTATAAATGAATAATGAATGGATTATTGGTTCCAACCCGGATTTTGTTTCAAGTTGGAGTTCAGTTTGAGCTGGTCGGTGGGCAGCGGCAATAAGTAATGCTTTTTCATGCCAGTTGCGTCCTTTCTCGTGGATAATACAACCTTCACCATCTTTCTCCTTAAAGGAAGCATCAGGCCATCTGTTTTCAAAATCGGTACCTTTCCACTTCACACCGGTGAGGTTCATCGGCATTTCGTCTTCGGCCGTTTTCCAACGCTTCAGATCATCAATGCGGAAATTCTCATCGAAAAATTCGATGGTACGCTCACGACGAATCTCTGTGCGCATATCCAAATTATTTGCCGTAACAAAGTCGTTAGTCAAGTCAGGCATTTCGGGGTTGATGCGTTTGCGTGTCAGGTTCAAACTGATGGCTAAGTCTTCATCCGATATTTGTCCATCGCGTTCAAACACGGCTTCGGCATAGTTCAGCAGTACCTCGGCATAGCGGATTATAGGGAAATCGTAAGCTTCCATACCGGTAGGCACTCCGTCGCGTTCGCTACACCACTTGTGGGGAAAGTACCCCGTACCCGTCTGAGGCATGAAGTTCCTATGCGAGGCATTGGCTATTTCGGCTGCATTGCCGCTCCAATCAATGCGTCCGCCGTTTGTACCCCAGTAAGTTTGTCCGGGCACCATAAGCTGATTGTTCATGCGGTTGTCGCGATTTTTATATTCATCATCCACTTTCGTGTAATTCCACGTTTGGGGATTGATGGGCAACCCATTGCTTTGCAGATACATATTAGCCATTTTGCGAGTAACGTACAAGGCATTGCCCAAACGCCCTTGTGTAATGTTGAAACCAATAGAATTGATAACAGGGTCGTGGCGGCGGGTAAAGATATACTCTTTATTACCTGTTTTATTGATATTGGCAGGGGTTCGACTTTTCATTCTCCAAGATAAAGAGATACTTGTAGGCCTCCGTACCCAATTCTTGAGGAGCAAAAAGTTCGAATGCTCCGCCCGCCATCACATCATGAGCCGCCTGTGCTGCGGTATTGAGCAAATCTTTTGTACGTTCGGTATTTTGACCGCCATTATGGAATTTCTCCCATGTACCTTCATAGAGGGCTACACGCGAAAGAAATGCCAAAGCGGCTTCGCAGGAGAGGCGGCCTTCATCGCTGCTGCTGATAGCCTTATCGACGGGTAATAGTTTAGCGGCTTCTTTCAAGTCGTCAATGATGAAGTCAGCTACCTCGGTACGCGGATTACGGGCCTTCTGCATCTCAGACGAGTCGATGTCGAGCGGTGTGCGGGTAATGATAAGATCACCATAAGCCTGCAACAACTCAAAGTAACAATAAGCACGGAAGAAACGGGCTTCCCCCACCGAAATGGCAATGTCGGCTTGTTGTTCATACGTATCGGCTTGTTGCAATAAAGTATTGGTTTGACGAATACGATTGTAATTGTCGGTATAATGCTTGTCGGATGACGGAATGCTGTTCGTTCCGTTACTATAGATGTTCACCGTGCTGCCGGCAAACAAATCCGAGCGAATATCGGCGTGCTGACTGTCGTCGAGCCATCGAAAGTCGGCCGACCAGCCTGTAGAACTGGGTGGCAAAAAGTTTGAAGTGTTCGGGCGACTTCCAATAGTTGGTATCCGCCAATTGCGTCTTGGGCTCAAGGTCTAAACACGACTGCATGATCATGGCGCAAATAATTCCTAAAATATATACTATTTTTTTCATTGTT
>VOFK01001647.1_pt1 | contig 47583 bp, 56 predicted proteins | sample 5384121 | NCBI WGS metagenome assembly VOFK01 (sample SAMN12384730, study PRJNA508395) | human gut metagenome | isolation source: healthy gut J | host: Homo sapiens | reverse complement strand
CAAACAATCCGGTATTTCGTCCATAATTCCCAGAGTATTGTCGCCTATCCTGTTTCTTCGAATTTTTGATATGTATCGCCAATTTGGTTTTTCTTCCGATGACATCACAAACGGTGTCGTACTATGTCGACAATCCACGCGCATGCACTTGCCGAACTGGGAAAGCCTGGTTTTCTATCTTTGCTTCTTCCGTCAAACCGCTGTAAATCCTCTACCAGTTTTGCCGCATTGCACAAAAAGTTTTGTCGAAGGAAGTCGAGGCGTGTCGAACAGGGGAAAATGCTGGTTGGAATTCCAGAAAACGCTGTGCTATAATATGCTCACAAGCGCAAACAGCCTCCGCAACATGATGAAAAAAAAAAGAAAGAGGGCCTTTTTCCATGAAGGACATCCGGTCAACCGTCATGCAGCTCAGCGGCCGCTGGGGAAATACCTGTTACGCAACACTCTGTCTTGCCGTCGAAGCGGCACTCGATCTGCCATATGGCGACGTACAGATGAAGCATCTGTGGAGCGCCATCCACGAGCGGACCGGCAAAAGCCCGCAGGCGATCTCGCGCGCATTGGCGCGTGCGGCAGCCGATGTGGGAACGCGGAAACCGGGAGCTGCTGGAGGCGATTTTTGCCCGGACCCTGAAGAAAGCCCCGACCGCAAAGGAGCTGGTTTTCACGCTGGCGGAGTACGTTCGCCCGCAGCTGGATTTCCGCTGCTTTGCAGAACCGAAGTCCGGAGAATTCGGCATCGTTGTGCGTGAAAACTATGAGCCCGTCCTGATGACCGCGCCTTTTTCGGAAAAACCGCGCGTTTGTCGAGCAGACTTGCCGCCCGGCTCACGGTCCGCCAGCCGTCGCTCAAAACCTTCCGCCGCCAGTTTCTGACCGGTGAAATTCCCGGCGTCCTGCCCGAACGCTCGACCGCTCACCGAGGAACACGAAACGCCGTTTGAAAGTATATCAAAAGCAAAATTCCGTATGAGGAAAAAGTAGAAATTGTAAGAAGTTATCTGGACGGACAGATTGGGATATAAAGCATCAACGCGCAAACAACTTGGTGCGGCATCTTTCCATTACTGGGTACATCTGTATAAAGGAAACGGAGCGGCTGGGGACTCCTGCCGAAACAGCAGGAACAAAGGTATATCTAGATACAAAGTAGGAAAGCGGTGCAAGAATTTCACCTCTCTCCGAAATTGCGGCAGTTTGGGAATCTGTCTGCGAAAAAATACGAGATCCGGTCAACAAGTCAACTCCGAAGCTGGATAAAGGTGTATCATGCGCATGGAGATTTCAACTCAGTCGTTTTCCGAGTGAGGAAGCTGACATGAAGCAGGACGAAGCTTCCACGCGCAGGAAGAACGTGTTCAGATCGTCAAGGACTGTCTTACCAGTGGGAAGAACTATGGAGAGATGGTAGCCAGAAGTACAAAATTCAGCTACCAGCAGGTACGCACCTGGACGCTTTGCGATTCGAGGAGATGGGGAGAAAGCGGTCCTGCCAGGAGGACCGGCGCGGAAAGCGAAAGGATCAGGTTTAAGAACCAGAGCTGGAGAAAGGCGCAGATCGAGATCGAACAGCTCAAGCACAAGCTGTATCTGGCAGAAATGGGCGAAATGACCTGCTAAAAAATTGACGAGATCGAGAGGAGATGCCTTTCGCCGCAGACAGGCCGCCTATGCGATCCGGAAGCTTGCCCCACGAGAAAAAGGCTATCCATTGAATTGGCTTCCGTGAGCTGCTCCATGCAGCGCGCTCAGCTTACCACAAATGGGCTTCCGGTAAGCTGAGCGGGCTGCAGAGGAACCGCCTTGCGGACAGGGATACACGGGAAGTCGGTTTAACGACGATCTGCGCCATGACTGCGGCATCCATGTCAACGACAAGCGGGCTCCGCATCTGCCGGGCCAGAGATATCCGTTCCACCGATAAAATGACTTTGACCATAGGCTGCAGGCACGGCAAAAAATCCGGCAATATCTTGCCAAAAACCTTTTGACAGGGCAATTTTATGCCGCAAAGCCCAATGAGAAGTGGCTCACCGATGTGACCGAATTCAAGTGGTACGAGGGAGCAGAGGTTCACAAGCTCTATCCATGAGCGCCATCTTAGACCTTTGCGACCGGCGCATCGTGTCCTATGTACTCAGCGAGCGCAACGATAACCGCTGGTTTTTCAAGACCTTGATAAGGCTATTCAAGCCAATCGGATGCGCATCCCCTGTTTCACAGCGACAGAGGGTTTCAGTAATAACCGCACATTCCACCACAAGCTCATGCAGGAATGACGCAGAGTATGTCCCGTGTGGCGCATTGTATTGATAACGGTCCGATGGAGGGCTTCTGGGGCATCTGAAACGGGAACGCTATTATGGCAGACGGTTCACCAGTAAGCGGGAGCTTGTCCAGATGATCCAGCAGTATATTCGCTACTACAACACCGGGCGGGTGCAGCGTAATCTGGGCGTGTTGACGCCGATGGAAAAGCACGCGCTTTGCCTCGCCGCATAAAAGCGGCCAGCAGCGCTTGGCTGCTGGCCGGGAAAACTTTATATTTTTTCACTGTCCTCTTGACGGGTGCGGTTCACTGTTGGATGGGCGCTGCGTTTCCCAGTTGGAGCTCTCCTGCCAGGTCAGGGGCTTGCTTTTGGCAACGGCAGGTACCCGCAAAGCGCCTCATTACTGGCGCCATTGCTGTCGGGTGAAAACAGTCAAAAAAGCATGCACTCCTTAGCAGCGCCGGATGATAAGAAAATGTTGAACATCAAAAACGGACACCCTGCCTTTCGTGGAAATGAGCAAAAGGCAGGGTGTCGACTTCAATTTCAGGCGTTGGAGGAAAAGCCAAAATACAAACCAGTGAAATGTTTGCATTTTTGGAAAGGGCTTTTATTGACAGAACAGATTCGAGATAGCTCTTTAAATAAAATAAGTACTTGAACGACGTGGTCTCGGAGATTTACCTGCGGGCATAAACTTCCAGATCTCTGCGACCTACGAAAAATCCGCTCCGCCCCTTAAGGCTGGGCTTGGATTTTGACCTTTCACTACATCTTTGTCGGGTGACTCCGATCAACTACAAAAATCGCACGCTTCTGTAAAATGTTTTCTCTGCCATATGGATCACGAAGTCGCGTTCGTCCGGATCGGCCTTTGCAAAATCGATCTGATACCGCTGGCAGGTTTTGCGGGAAGTGGACGACGTAAAGCCAGATTCTCTTTCGTTGGAGGCGCGACATAGCCGTTCGGTGCAGCAAGCGCGTCCAGCTCCAGATATTTTTTGTTCTGCATCTATCAATCCTCCATTTGGGCTTCGCTGCTTTACTTGATCCGCTTCTGAATATCCTCCACGGACGGCAGCTGTTTTCCAGCTCCTCCGGCAGCTTGTTTGTCACCTGGATAAGCGTCTTTCACCCGATGGGCTTGCTCTCATATCCTTCAGCGAGTATTCCGCGACCAGATCATTTTTGCTCTTGCAGAGCAGCAGTCCGACTGACGGATTGTCCTGTTCTTTTTCAAAATTCCATCAACTGCGGAGAGATAAAAATTCAACTGTCCCGCATACCCGGCTTAAATTCACCGGTTTTGAGTTCAATCACCACATAGCAGCGAAGGTTCAGGTTGTAGAACAATAGGTCTATATAAAAAATCGTCGCCGCCAACGTTCAGATGATATTGATTTCCGAGGAATGCAAAACCGGTTCCAAGCTCCAACAGGAGCTTCGTCACGTCCTTCACGAGCGCTTCCTCGATTTCCCGTTCCAACATATCCGTCTTGAACGGGATAAAATCGAAAAATATACGGATCTTTCATCGTCTGGATGGCGAGCTCACTCTGCGGAGAAGGCAGGCGCAATTCAAAATTGGATACCTTTTCGGCTAAAGCCTGCCGCTGATATAGGCCGCTCTCGATCTGATGGCCAAGGACATTGCGCGACCAGCCGTTCTTTTTCAGCCTGTTCCGCGTACCAGATATGCGCTGTCGGTTCTTTTATCTTGTCCATCAGTGTGATGTGATGGTACCACGTGATTTGTGCAAGCGGTGTTGCACAATTTCATCAGCTGGAAAACGCACCGCGAACTTTTGCCATATACTTGAGATTTCGGGCAGAATACCCTTTCATCTCCGGGAAGGACAACTTGATATCTGCGCGGCAAGGTTTTCGACAAACTTACTGCCCCAGACCTTATGCGCGTTGATGACCGTTCCAATCGCGTGGTACAGCCGAAGCAGTTCGCCGTTCACCTGAACTGTTGCCCGATACTGTGCCGTGCGGATCTCCTGTTTGACCAGTTCCACCGTTTCCAAGTATTCGTTTGCGTTCATCAGCATTGTCCTCCCCTCCTTATGGACTTATTGTAACAGAGAAAAACAGGAAAAGCAAATGTACAAGGCTTCGTTGCCATCCACTCAAACATCGGAATACCATAAATCGTCTACGCCATATTCAAACCCCCGCTTCGGTTTCAGTCATTTAAATTTGATACGAAGGCTTTTTTCTATCACTGCTGAGCTCAATACTTTCGATATCCACCCATGCCTCCAATCAATTTTTGCTCGCTCGTATATTTTTTGTAATCGGGCGGCATTTATAGCGAGACGAGAGCGTTAACGTATTATTTGTAAAAAGAGATATCAATGGATTTCCCTGAAATACGAACTGCGTCCCGATCCGCCGCTTTCGAGCTATAGATTTTATACGGTTCGATCGTATCGACAACGGCCAAGATGAACAGCAGCGGGTTTTCCTGAAATTCAATCTTTTTGAATCGTTCTCCCACCAATGCCTCCAGCCCGCACTCCAGATATTCTGTTTCTGATGCGTCATTTGCTTTCCAAACGTTGTGAGAAATGACGCAATCTGCAATATGGGCAAATACGGGAATTTGCTCGATACAAAAGTGCTTTCCGCTCCACTCAAATGACTCGATGCCAGCATATTCTTCTCCGTGTTCCGGATATCTATGTCTGTAAGCAGATTCGTATACTTTTAACAACCTGTCAAAGAGTAGATATCCGCCGATGATACCGTGGTTATAGCATGGCGGAAAAAGCCTATGTATGCCGTAAGAAAAGTATTGCATAAGGAGTTTTTGCGGATACCGGAAACCAGTGACCGTTGCTCCGCATGCAAACTGTAGACCCATCCTTCAATGATGGACTGTTGCCCAACAAATAGGAAATAATTGTCGACCTATCGTGCGTTTCTCTGTGAGATTTATTGTGTCGCTGCACACTTCTGCGCAGCGGAGTGATCTGCTGGTACGGTGAATATGTAATGTCTAATTCACGCTTGATATTACGCAGTCTATAATATCCATCCAAACTGCATATTCTTGCTTCATTGTATCGTCTACAGCTTGGCTTCCAGTTTTCTTCCACAATATAACCATAATCATGATATAAACAGGTCAGAAACCAAAGATATGAAAACGGGAAGAAATCACCGTGCACCGCGAGATCCGCGCCACACTGCCCCTGTGTCAGACAATCCTCAAGGAATATCCCCAAGAAGAATGCCGACACCGTGTGAGTCGCTCTGTATTCGGAAAGCAGGAGCGATATGCCGTGTATGTTCACGTCGTGATGTGCATCCAACTCATAGACAATGTCGCCTTTTTTGACCTTGCAAGAAATAATCTTGAATGATAAACTGTGCGGACCGTCCCGGTGAAGCAACAGGATCAGTATAGATTTCTGTGCCATAATAGTTCCAAACAGGTTCGTTTGTCACGAATGTGTTGCGCATAAAATCGAAGAAATTCATATTGCCATCCTCCGTGTAAGTCTGACTCTGAATGTATTACTCGCAAAGAAAAAGAACCGACTATATGCAGCCTTAGTCATTCCTTTAACCGTTCCCCTATTCAGTGACAACTTCAGCAACAGCATCTTGAATTCCGGCGATATCCATGACGCGAATTCGCAGCCAATCATCGGATGCGCAAATGTTCCGCCGCCTTTGCCTTGTTTGGAAGCGATACCGATCGCCTCTGTCTTCTCAATCCATAGCTTTGGCGTCAAAGTAAACGAGGCTGTTTTCTTTTTTCTCTAAAAAGTTCAATGTAGCTCACTTCCCTATAATTGGGATTGTTTTCCTGCTCCCCACAGATTTAAAAAGGCTAGTGTATTTTCACTGCGCAGCCAGCTCTGTATCACATATCCCGGGGTATTCTTGCTGTGATTTCGTGCAAGCTCAGTCAGCGAAATATAACTATCATCCTGCTTTTTGTGCTGAGGCTTCGACTGCTTTCTCTTTTTCCATGCGGGCCAACACCTCCGCCTTACTTCTCTTATAGCCGGCAAGAACAGAAAGCCTGTATTCGTCAATCTCATTGTCCTTCGCAATTCGCAATATAATTCGGTCTCGCTCCTTGCAGGTGATGATATCCTCAGCTACGAGGGGCTCCAGTAAGTTTCCGATACCGATCATATCCACCAAACTAAGTTTCTCTGCCACACTGATCACCTCTTAACGTCATTGTAGCATAATGCACAGAAATATAAAAGATGGATCAGTTCTGAGGCATAATATGCGAAACATAGCGCGTATTTTTTCTCGGCAAGCCCGCTTTGTCATAATCAATGTTACAGCGTGCCGCCTTTTCAAATTGCACATCCAGAAACTTCTTTAGCCCGATGATCGCCGCATATTTTCCGTTAGAGAGAAGATGGTCTACCGCGGCACGAGTCCATTTTGCCTTTCCAGTCGGAGACGGTATTTGTTTTGCATAAAGCATATCCACAACCTTTCCCAAACTTGCCCCTGCCATATAGAAGTTAAAAATCAAGGCAACATTTTCTGCTTCGCTCTTATTGGTTTCAAGTCCCCCACTGTTGGTCAAAGTAAAACCATATGGTATTCTCATGTTTTGTTCCTCCTAAAATAAAAATTCCTATGTTTGCTATCTCATCCAAGAGATAAAACATGGGAATAAATGATATTTTGTTACCTTCTGCGTTGCCATTCTGCACAGCTTTTGAGTTATTTCATGTGATTCTCCAGCAGAAAAAAAGCAAAAAGCCATGTATAACTCAAGTTATACACGGCTTTTGTCTAATTTGGTGCGCGAGGCGGGACTTGAACCCGCACGTCCGGAGTGGACACTAGAACCTGAATCTAGCGAGTCTGCCAATTCCACCACTCGCGCGTTTACAGTCTTTCAACTGCTCGGATATATTACCACAGATATTCCCGCTTGTCAAGCAGATGAGACAGAAAAAGTTGCAAAAACCCACCTAACGGCATTTTTTGACGTGTGCAACCGAATGTGCTGTGCTGGACTGTACATACAGACTGTAATTAGACAGCTGTGCATATACCAGAACATAGGCGTCCTATCTATACCGTGGCCGCATTTGATGGCACAAGTCTGTTTCCAATATGCCTCAGGCAACATTGGCATCCTGTGCGCGTTTATCGCGTACAGCGGGCTTGACAAAGCGGTCTAATGCGTTAGACTACAGTTAGAGTCTAACGCATTAGACAAGGAGGAACAACCTATGTCCACCCCGAAAATTTTTGAAAGTGAATACCGGTTCTGCCTGATTTTATGGGAGCATGAACCGCTGCCCAGCGCAGAGTTGGCGAAGCTGTGCCGGGAAAGGCTTGGATGGAGCCGGACGACGACGTATACGGTCATCCACCGATTGGCCGAGCGTGGCGTCGTGAAAAACGAAAATGGCCTCGTCTCCTCCCTCGTCTCCAAAGACGAGGCACAGGCGGCGGAACTGGACGAACTGGTTGAAAAGACGTTTGAGGGTTCGCTTCCCGCGTTTGTCGCGGCGTTTGCGCGCAAGACGAAGCTTTCGCAGGACGAGGTCGACCGGCTGCGCGCCATGATCGACGGCTATGAGGAGAAGCGGCCATGACAAATCTTTTTCTCGGCTTTCTCAACCGCAGCCTGTCTGCGGCGGTTCTGATTTTTGCGATCGTGCTGGTGCGGCTGGCGTTCAAAAAAGCGCCGAAGTGGCTGCTATGCGCCCTGTGGGCACTGGCGGCAGTGCGGCTTTTGTGTCCGGTTTCGGTCGAAAGCGTGCTGAGCCTCATTCCGAGCGCGGAGCCGGTGCAGCCCGAGATCGTGTATTCCGCCGCGCCAGCCATCACGAGCGGCATCCCGGCGGTCGATGCCATTGTAAATCCGCCCTTACAGGCTGCGTTTACACCTGACCCTGTGCAGAGCGCGAACCCGCTGCAAATCCTGACGGAGCTTGCCGCATGGGTCTGGCTCGGCGGCTGCGCGGTGCTTATCTTGTACGCGGTGATTTCCGCGCTGCGCCTGCGGCTTCGTGTGCGCACGGCGGTGCGGCTGGAGGGAACGTGTTCCAGTCGGAATTCGTCCCGTCCCCGTTCATCCTCGGCGTGATTCGACCAAGAATTTATCTGCCCTTCGGGCTGGAGCCCGGCGCGCAGGACATGGTTCTGGCGCACGAGCGCGCACATTTAAAGCGTGGCGACCAGCTCTGGAAGCCGCTGGGCTTCTTACTCCTGACGGCGTACTGGTTCAACCCCGTCTGCTGGCTGGCGTATATCCTGTTCTGCCGCGATATCGAGGCGGCCTGCGATGAAAAGGTCGTGCGCGAGCTGGGAGAGAGCTGCAAGACGGCCTATTCCCGTGCGCTGCTGCAATGCAGCGTCCCGCGCCGGATGATTACGGCCTGCCCGCTGGCCTTCGGCGAGACGGGTGTGAAGGGCCGCATCAAGTCTGTTTTAAATTACAAAAAGCCTGCGTTCTGGGTCGTGCTGGCGGCGGTACTCGTGTCTATCGCCGTGGCCGTGTGCTTCCTGACTGACCCGAAGACAGGCGCAGAGCAGCCGGAGGAAGAGCCACCGGCCTCTTCTACCGCAGACAGCCCCGCAGAGGCAGACAGCACGCTCCCGACAAGCGAGTTCTTTTCCAGTATACAGGACTACGCCGAATATTATATCGCACAGGTCATTTTGCCGGAGCCAATCGAATATAAGGTGCTGACCGACGGCGGATTTGAGACTGTAACAGATACGGTGCAGAACGCGCAGATGGTGAATCTCGAGCAGCTTGCTTCCTTGTCCGACCTCGACCCGGAGGGAGACTTGCAGCTGTGGAGTTACAAAATTGCGATCGCGCCGGAAAATGCCGACGGGCGCACCTTCATGCTGGGCACCGATACCGGCCTGTCGTATATCGACGGGCAGGAATATCTGGTGGACGGCACCCGCTACCTCGTGACCGTCACCTATCGCAGCGAAACGCAGGACTACCGGCTGCTCGGCTGGACAAAGGACACGGATGGCACGGCGCTGTCCGTGTATGAGCAGTCCGGCCGCTTGACGGACTATCTGCGCGACGACATTTACGCCGCGACCCACGGTGCAAATAACATTCAGGCTATTTCTATCCGAGCTTCTATAACGGCATGGACGGCTACGGCAGGGCCGTTCATATTGACGCGTACTTCTCCACCTTCCCGGACGAAGCCGGAGGCTGGGGTGTATACCTGCCCACGACCGGCTGGGAATACGACGAGCAGGACGACCTCTGGCGCAGCACCTACAGCACCGGCTCGACGTTCGCCGTCCGCTATGTTGAAAAAGACGATCACCGAATGCTCCGCCGGCTATACCGCGCGCGGCTGTCTCAGCGAGGTGACGCAGCGTGGCGAGACGATCTCCGTCGAGGCGGGTGAGCAGAACGAGATGGTCTATCTCTGCGGCGTAAAAGATGGCTGTTACGAGGTCACGATCCACTGGCCGCGCGGGGCGGATGAAACCGATGCTTCCGGCTATAACCCGTATCTGCAGGCACGCTATGAAGGGCAGTTGCTAAAGCAGATGGCCGCGAGCTTTACCGCCTGCGCAGGCGCTTCCGTGACGCTGGGAAGCGCGGACGGATACACCCGGCTCGAAACGGAAACGGCCTCCTGCCCGGAGGGCAGGACTGACTGCACGCTTGCGCACACGAAAACGCAGCTTGTCTGTGAGGAAAACGGGCAGGTGCACCCGCTCGGTGCGCCGCTGCTGGACGGTGCGTGGTGGCTGATCGACATCAACGCGCCGAAGGCCCGCTTAAGCGGCTATCTGGAACAGGATCTGCACACAGGCCGCTTTTTCAAGCGGCAGCGACCGGTTCGATCTGACACGCTGGCGCTCTGACGACCGCGTGGAGATGTATACGGGCGCATCGCTGTCGGCGACCCCATCGCGCTTCCCGATGCGGCAGAGACAGACCGTTCTCTGCCGGTGCAGCGCTGTGAGCTTGTCGCTTCCCGAACGGGGTCTTCCCCGGCATGGATTACGCAGCCGTTCTGCAAAGGGCGGCAGCCTATCAGGGCAGTCCCGTCCGGAAGGGCAAAATGCGCGGGGACAACTTACGGTCGACGGCGTGAGCTATCAATTTACACAGCACAGCGACGGCACCGTCCGGCTGGACGCATGGTGCTGCGAGGACGAGCTGCTCTACGGCGGCCGGGAATCGGCTCCTCGCCGGACTTCCTGCGCGGCATTCAGCTCGGCGACAATCTGGACCATGTTCTAGCCGCGCTTCCCGCTGCCGATTGGACGCCGGAGCAGGAGCGGCAACAGTTCCTCTACGGCAGTTCCGGCGACGCGCTCTGCGCGTGGATCTGGTGGGATCATGACGGCTTTTATACGATCGACATCGCATCGCTGCGGGGAGCTTTCCTGCATCATTCGCACCGGCACGGACGGCCTTGTCCGCAGCATCAGCAAAAGCAGCGGCTGAAACGATTGCGCTTGCATTTCGCGTCTCCTGCGGTATAATAGAGAAAAAACCGCAGGAGGAATACCCCTATGATCGCTCGCATGTGACCACGGCGCGCTTGATCTCAAGAACGCCATTATGAAGCATCTCGAACATCGCGGCCTTGCCTATAAGGATTTCGGCTGCTATACCAAAGACAGCTGTGACTATCCCGACTTTGCGGGCCCGGCGGCGCAGGCCGTCGCCAGCGGCGAATGCGACCGCGGCATTGTCTGCTGCACGACCGGCATCGGCGTGTCCATCACGGCCAACAAGGTCAAGGGCATTCGCTGCGCGCTGCTCGACAATCCCATGTCCGCAAGGCTGACCCGTGAGCACAACGACACCAACATGATGGCCCTCGGCGCAGCCGTGACGGGCGAAATGCTGGCCCTTGAGATCGTCGATGTGTGGCTGGACACGGCGTTTTCCGGTGTCGAGCGTCACCAGCGGCGCATCGACAAGATGATGGCCTACGAACATGACTGAGCTTACACGCCTGCGCACGCAGATCGAGGCATTTGCGCCTTATAACGAGCAGGAGGAGGCCGACCGGCGGCAGATGCTGGCCGACGTGGACGGCTTCTCCAATCTCCTTACGCGCGAAAACGCTACGGCGCACTTTACCGCCTCCTGCTGGATCGTGAATCCGGACAGGACGAAGGTGCTCATGGCCTATCACAATCTCTATCAGTCCTGGGCCTGGCTCGGTGGCCATGCCGATGGGGAATCAGACCTTCTTTCCGTCGCGCTGCTCGAAGCGAACGAGGAATCCGGCGTGCTGGCCGTGCCTGTCTCCCCGGAAATTTTCTCGCTCGAAATCTTGCACGTCGCGCCGCATGTCAAGCGCGGGAAATTCGTCTGCGCACATCTGCATCTGAACGCGACGTATCTGCTGGAGGCCGACGACAAATCCCCCATCCGTTGCAAGCCGGATGAAAACAGCGCCGTCCGCTGGCTTTCGGTGCAAGATGTTTTATCCTCCGTCTCCGAGCCTGCCATGCGCCCGGTCTATCAGAAGCTCATGGAAAAAGCCGCCCGGCAAACCTGAGCGGCAGGAATCTGCGAAACAGCCTCCCGTTGTCATGCCATGCAATGAGAATGGGAGGCTGTATTTGAAAAACGCTCACCAGGGTTTCGACGATACCGATGCCCGCCCGAAGCGGATCAAAAGGCCGAAGCCCCCCGGCAACCACGTCCCAGACGCCCCGTATAACACTGGCTGTGATCTCACTGTACCACAGTTTCCGGGCACTGTCAATCAAATCCAGAAAAGAAACCAGCGCAGCAGCCTTCCGTGCCGGGCCGCTGCGCTTATGCTTACAGGCTTCCCGGATGGCGCGGGATATAGGCGCCGATGGGACCGGTCTTCATCTCGCCATGATCGACGGCAAGTGTTCCGCGCAGATAGACCTGCGCGATGGAGCCTTTGGTCTTGAAGCCCTCATAGGGCGTATAGCCCGCAGCGAAAGCTGCGTCTGCGCGGAGATGACCGAGTCAGCCTCGGGGTCGTAGACAACGATGTCCGCGTCGCTGCCGGGCGCGAGAACGCCCTTGCGCGGGTACGCGCCATAGAGTCGGGCGGGGTTTTCGGACAGGAGCGCACACATCTGCTCCTTCGTGATGCGGCCCTCGGCCACGCCTGCTGTATAGAGCAACTCGCCGCGCGTCTCCACGCCGGGAAGACCGCCGGGGATCTTCGTAAAGTCGCCGCGTCCGGCATCCTTCTGTTTCAGAGTAAAGCTGCAATGGTCAGTCGAGACGGTCTGGATGCTGCCGTTGGCAAGGGCCTTCCACAGAACCGCCTGATCCTCCTTTTTGCGCATGGGCGGCGCGCAGATATAGCGGGCAGAGGCGGAATAGTCCTCCTGATAATAGACGCTGTCGTCCAGCAGCAGGTAGTGCGGGCAGGTTTCGACATAGACCTTCTGGCCGCGCTCACGCGCGTGCATAACTTCGAGCAGCGCCTCCTTCGTGCTCAGATGCACGATCACGATGGGAACGTCCGCGACCTCCGCAATGCGCAGCAGATGGGCCACCGCCTCCGCCTCAAGCGGATTCGGGCGGCACTCAGGATGCGACGACGGGGCCGTCTTCCCTCCGCCTTGTGCTGCGCGATCAGCGCGTCGATCACGCCCGCGTTCTTCACAGTGAACGCCCGCGATGCCGCCGTATTTCTTCAGTTCCAGCAGCGCGGAAAACAGGTCCTGATCGCCGATCATCATGGCGGGATATGTCATGTACATCTTAAATGACGGGATACCAGCGGCAAACATGGCCGGAATTTCATTTTTGATGCCCTCGTTCCAGTCGTCAATGGTCATGTGGAAGCTGTAGTCGCAGCTGGACCGGCCGTCGGCCTTTTTTGTGCCAGAGATCAAGCCCGTAGCCCAGCGTCTCGCCCTTATTCGGGCAGGCGAAGTCGATGACCATCGTTGTGCCGCCGTGGATGGCGCTGCGCGTGCCGGTGTTAAAGTTGTCGGCAGTCGTGGTGTTGCAGACGTCAAGGTCAAAATGCGTATGCGCGTCGATAAAGCCGGGGAAGAGCAGCTTGCCGCGCACATCTACGACGTTCGCGCCGTCCGCCGGCAGGTTTTCGCCGACGGCGAGGATCTTTTCGCCCTCGATCAGCACGTCCGCCGCGCGGGAAGCGGCGGCGGAGACGACGGTGCCGCCCTTTGAGCAAGGTTTTCATGAAAAAATCAGGACTTCCTTCGTTTTATTTCACGCCGGTCGAGCCGAAGCCCCCCCGGTCGGTGTCGGAAAGCGTGTCGCATTCTTCAAACGTCGACGGCGGCTGCACCTCATAGATGCGGAACTGGCAGATACGGTCGCCCTTTTCGAGCACGGTGTCGCGCGTGGCGTAGACCGGCAGCTTCCATTCATCATTCGTGCCGCAGTAGCTGTTGTCGATCACACCGACGGAGTTGGCCTGCAGAATGCCCCAACGCTTGAATGTGGACGAACGCGGGGCCGTGCGGGCCTCGTATCCCTCCGGCAGCTGCATCGACACACCCAGCGGGATCAGCGCGAAATCGCCCGCGTGAAGCTGCATGGTCTGCGCGCAGTACAGATCGATCCAGTCGCCCTTGGCGGTCTTCTGCAGGCGGGGCAGATCGTCGGAAAAATAGTGAATTTTGATGGTGGGCATGGTTCCTCCTACTGCCGCTCGTCCCAGAGGACGACGGCGCCGGTCTTCAGACTCGCGGGCACGTCGATCAGCCGCTGGTTGGACGAGCCGCGGAACCGGAGATTGAGATTTTTGAGCGACGCGACGAACGGCCCGTCGACCAGCACGTCGAGATACGACAGCAGCTCGCGCGTCGTCTCCCACGGGCCGAGCTTTTTGGCCAGAATATCGCGGTCGAAGAGATAGCCGGAGAACGACCAGATGGATTTTTCGGGGTACGCCGCCCGGATCTTCCGCGACAGCGCGAGCAGCCCCGGCTGGTTTTCCGGCTCAAAGGGGCTCGCCGCCCAGATATGTGATCCCGCGGATATAGTCCGGGGCCATGAGGGCCAGAATGTGCTCCATCACGGCCTCGTCAAACGGCTGGCCGTAGGCAAAGTCCCAGGTCTCGGGGTTGAAGCAGTCCTTGCAGTGGTGCCTGCACCCGGACACGAACAGACTCACCCGCACCCCCGGCCCATTGGCAATATCGCAGTTTTTGATCGCCGCATACTTCATCGTATCGCCCCCCTTTGCTCCTATGGTATCACGCGCGGGGTGGTTTGCAAGAATGAAAAAAAGCCTCCCCTTCTAGGGGAGGTGGCTCGCGGAGCGTGACGGAGAGGTTGTGACAAATTTGCGGCAGCATCTCAGTCTGCTGCGCAGACAGCTTTCTCCCGGAGGGAGAGCCAAGGCCGCTGTAGGGGCAGGGCAAGACAAGGGGGGTTGACAAACGCGGGAGGATTGGTATAATGAAAATAACCGAAGGCCCTTTGACTGCGATCAGCGGTTGGCCTCGGTGTATGAAGGTAAAAAGAGCATATAACTCAAGAAACCGTCACTTGCCAGAGTGGCGGTTTCTGCCGTTTATGCGGATCGTAACGGTGAGTCCAAAGATATGGAACGTCAGTGTGATCGGCATAGGAACACCTCCCTTCGGAGGATTCCAGGGTCAAACCGCCTTACGCGCGCTTTTCAGCGTCTCAGGGTCTTCGGGGTTCCTAAGAACCAGATTCAGTTTATCATAGTCTGCAAAATATGTCAATCATCGACGATTTGCAAAAAGAAACCGCCACTCTGCACAGTGACGGTTTCTTGATCTTAGGATCCTGATTCCCTAGCAACCAGAGTCAAACCGCTTGTCGCGGAGCTCTTGGTAGTTTTATTATAGCAGTCTATCTGGATTTGTCAAGCTCCCGGGGTGGGGGCTTTTTTTATCCGCTGCGGCGGGAGTAACCTCTCAGGCGCTGCGCGCCAGCTCCCCTTGACAAGGGGAGCCCTGGGTGCGGGCGTGGAAAAGCCTCCCCTTGTGAAGGGGAGGTGCCGAGCGGAGCGAGGCGGAGAGGTTCCGCGGCGGGAGGGGCGGCGGGCGCTGCGGCGGGAAGGGGGCGGGCGGGGACAAAAAAGAGGCCCCCGGAGGGGCCTCTCTTAGTGCTTGAGGAGTTTTTTGTGTTTATTGTGGATTAGAACAGCTTGCCTGCATCGACCAGAGTCTTGTCGATGACATACAGCTCAGCATACGGAGCGGAGCCGTGGTTGCCAGCCTTGAAGTACTCGATGTAGTCCCAGCCAGCAACGAAGATGCTCGCGTCAGCCTTGGTGACGGTGCCGTCAGCGTTGACAGCGTAGATCGCCACGCCGGTCAGGCCGATGACTTCGCCAGTGTCCTTCATGGTGATGGAAGTGGAGTCCGCGCTGATGGTGTCGAGCTGGACATAACCGGAGATATCAGCATTGCGCTTATAAGCAGTCGCGTAGGCAACGCCGTCAGCGTCCTTGCCGATCTCGAAGGTGTACATACCGACCTTCAGATCCTGAGCCGGGGTGTTATTATCCGTCGTGCCGAGCGGGTTCTTGACGTTGACAACAACAGGCTCACCCTCGACGTAGACGGTCACGAGGTCGTAGCCGTTCGCCCAGTTGAAGCGGCCCCAGTTGGTGACCCAACCAGTGATGGAGTCGCCAGCGAAGACAGCGTTGCCGAGGTACACGATGTCAGCATAGCCGTCGTTATCATTGTCAACATAGTCGACATAAGCAGCGGTCAGTGCGGGCAGAGCGGTGTAGCCAGTGTAGGAAGTCCATTCGCCGCCAATGCTCTTGACAACGATCTTGGAGGACTCAGACAGCTTGACAGCAGCGGTCAAGGTGTTGGCACCCTCATAGATGTAAGCGAGCTTCGCGGTGTGCGTGTACTTGCCTTCCAGTCTGCTGAAACCAACCATGGCTTCGTAAACGCCGACCCAAGTCAGAGTGTAAACGCCCTTGTCGTTCACCGTATAGCTGTACAGTGCATTGAGCAGCTTCGGATCATTGTGCTTCGCATTCACGAAGACATAATTCCCGCCTACATTCTGGAAGGACATAGTCGTATAGTCGACATAGTTGCCATTGTAATCGTAGCCGTCCTTAGCGCCGTCGAAGGAACCAGCCTGCGCAATGGTAGCAGCCTCGATCTTCTTGCCGTCGAGATCATACAGGTCAGCCTTGATGACAAAGTCACCGCCGGTGTGCTCTGCATAGATCTTGTTCATGACAACATAGGAAGCAGCGGTGGTCGGCTCGGTGCAGCCGATGACGTTGCCGTAGGTGTCGAAGTAGAACGTGAAGTTCTTACCATAGTTGGCAAACATCATCGCACCATCTTCGCCCAGGACGAAGCGGCAAGCGCCGGGGTACTTGGTGCCGTCGATGGAGACAGACTCAGCATAAGCCGCGTTGGAAGCACCAGTCCAGCTTGCCAGTCTTGGAATCAGCAGCAGCAACGATGGTAGCCGCAGCGGAATCCTTGCCGTCGCCCCAAGAGTAGTAGTGAGTATAGTTGGTCGCTTCATCCTTCTTCAGGGTCAGGTTGACCAGAACCTTTGGTGCCAACTGCATAGTCAACATTGGTGACAGCCTTGACCTGAGCAGTCTCGGGATTCGGCTCATCCGGAGTGTAGGGAGGATCGTTGTTGAAAGCAGCAGCTTCTTTAGCATTCTGCATCCAAACATTGACCGTTGCAGATTCCGGAGTTGCGTGGCTGTACTTGTTGTTCTTGGTGACAGACTTAACTTCGGCGAGGAAGGTGTGGATAACGGTGATGACGTAGCCGTCCTCAGTCTTGAAGACCTGAGTCAAGTCGCCCTGGCCGCCGAACTGAGCGTTCGTCCACTTGGTGCCGCCAATGTTCTGGCAAGCCTTGTTCCTGTCATGTACCAGCGTGACATCCGTGAACTTGAAGCCATCAACTTGCGCGAAGTAGTTCAGAGCGGTGTTGGCAACAGTCTTGCCGTCGACCTTCAGCACAGAGGCCTTGGTGTCGCCGGTGGTGTCTGCCTTGTAATAGCCGTTCAGCGCAACAGGAGTCATGGAGGTCTCACCGATGCCGATATCATTCTTCAGGATGGTGCAAGCGGTAACAGCAGTGGTGTAGCTGTTGAGCGGCTTGTCCATGTAGAATGCGGACCAAGAACCGTAGCTCCAAGCATAGCCCGGACGACGGAACTTATCGGTAGCACGCTCGATGGTGATGCCCATCTTGGCGCCGAGCATAAAGCCGGACTTGGCAACCTGCTCGTTGGAGATGAAAGCGGTCTTGTAGTACTTGCCTGTGGTGTCGTAGTTGTTCTTGACCAGCTGGCCGTACTCAACCAGATACTTGGTCAGTGCGTTGTAGAGGATCTGAGCAGCTTCGCCGCGCTTGATGTTCTCGATGGCCTTCCAGCCAGCGGCCAGACCAGCAAGCAGGCCAAGCTCGTTGGCGCGGTTCAGGACGTTGATGTCCCAGCCAGTGCCGGTGTAGCCTTCCTTGGCGGTGTCGAAGTTCAGGGTGGTGAGCATCAGCTTCAGCCACTGCACGCCGGTCAGTCTGCGCTCGGGAGCGTAGGTGGTGGCGGTCATGCCGTCAGCCAGACCAGTGATGCGGCAGTAGTTGATGAAGGGCAGGGCCCAGTTGCCGTTGCAGTCAACGAACGGGTTCTGTGCGTTGCTGTACAGGCTGGAGATAGCATCCTGACCCTTGATCTTGCCGTTGGTAGCCGCGTTGTGGACGATCGCCACGATCTTGGCTGCCTGGGCACGGGTGAACGTTCCGTCAGCCTTAAAGGAATAGTTGTCGCCATCCTTAAAGCCGTCGAGAATGTTCAGGCTGGACAGAGCGTCGATGGCATCGGCATAGTTGTCGGTAGCCTTGACGTCTGTGTAGGTCTTTGCGCTAGCGGTGGCGACGACGCCCATGATCATGACGACGGCCAGGACCAGCGCAAGAACCTTCTTCAGATTCTTCATTTGGATTTCCTCCTGTTTAAATTTTACACATCGGGGCGAGGCCCCCTGTGTAATTTGTATCTGCATTTTACAGCGCGCGAGGCCGGGGAGTCAAGAGGGTGGCGGGGTTTGTAATTTGATTGTAACATTGGGGGGTAACCTCTCCGCCCCAGTGTGCGCACTGGGGCACCTCCCCTTGACAAGGGGAGGCTTTTTACTGGGGCTCCCCTTGACAAGGGGAGGCTTTTTTACTGGGGCTCCCCTTGTTAAGGGGAGCTGGCGCGAAGCGCCTGAGAGGTTAAACCCGCCGGGGGCGTAACCTCTCCGTCACGCTTCGCGTGACACCTCCCCTGACAAGGGGAGGCTTTTATTTTGCTTTAATCTTTTCTTTATCACCGCGTCGATATAGTCGCAGGTGGCGGGGAAGTTTTGGGAGAGGGCGTTATTGGGGATGCGGAGGACGTGGAGGCCGAGGGAGGCGAGGTAGGCGGTGCGGGCAGCGTCGTAGGACTGGGCGGCGGGCTCGCAATGCTGAGAGCCGTCGAGCTCGATGACGAGGGAGGCCGCGGGACAATAAAAATCGGCGATATATTTTCCGATCGTCCGCTGTCTGTAGATATGCAGCGGGTAAGCGCGCAAAAAATCATACCATAGTTTGCGTTCTTCCTTCGTCATGGTCTTGCGGAGCTGCCGGGCGCGGGGCGTCAGGGTGGGGTTGTTTTTATGCTCCATGCGGGGGTCTCCTTTCTGTATAACCTCTCCGTCACGGCTTCGCCGTGCCACCTCCCCTTGACAAGGGGAGGCTCTTTACTGGGGCTCCCCTTGTTAAGGGGAGCTGGCGCGAAGCGCCTGAGAGGTTAAACCCGCCGGGGCGTAACCTCTCCGTCACGCTTCGCGTGACACCTCCCCTTGACAAGGGGAGGCTTTCGCGCTGCGGCGGGATTCTATAAATATATTGTATCGTTTTCCTTTCCATGCGGCAAGTGGAATTGCGGATTTTATAGAAGTATGATAGAATGGAGAAAAACGGGTAAAGGAGCACGGGGATGGACGAGAAGCGGGATCGGGTTTATTGGAAGTGGGGGCTGACGGCGCTGGCGGTGATCTGCATCAGCGTGGTGCTGGTGGTGATCTTTACGGACCTGCCGGGGTTCTTTGGCGTGCTGCGGGGGTTGGAGGCGATTTTGGAGCCGCTGATCCTCGGGCGGTATTCGCGTTTCTACTGAACCCGATCGTGCGGTTCGTCGACACGCGGCTCGGGCCGCTGCTGGGGGCGAAGACGAAGTGGAAGGCGCAGGCCGTGCGGAATGTGAGCCGGGGGGCGGGCGTGGTCACGGCGGTGATCGTGGCGGCGCTGATCTTATACGCGTTTTTTCGATGCTGCTGCCGCAGCTGTATGAGAGCGTGGTCGGGATCGTGGACAACGCGGAGAACTATTACACGAGCATCGACCGCTGGGTCACGAACGTGCTGGAGGACAACCCGGAAATTCAGGGCTACGTGGACTCGGCGCTGGGCAAGATCTACGAATTCATCAACAACTGGATCACGACGACCTTTCTGCAGGACGTGCAGAAGCTGCTGGCGACGGTGACGACGTCGGTGGTGGCGGTCGTGAAAAGTCTGATGAACGTTCTCATCGGGCTGGTCGCGTCGGTGTACATTCTGTGGTCGAAGGAGACATTTCAGGCGCAGAGCAAGAAGATCATCGTGGCCGCCTTCTCCCGCAAGGGCGCGGACCACATTTTTTCTACCTCGGGCGGAATATTTACCGGGTGTTCAACGGGTTCGTGATCGGCAAGATCGTCGACTCGGCGATCATCGGCGTGCTGTGCTACATCGGGATCCTGATCCTGAAGATGCCGTATCCGGCGCTGATCGCGACGGTCATCGGCGTGACGAACGTCATCCCGTTCTTCGGGCCGATCATCGGGCTGGTGCCGTGCGCGTTCCTCATTCTGCTGGTGAACCCGCTGCAGGCGTTTTATTTCGTGATCTTCATTCTGGTGCTGCAGCAGATCGACGGGAACGTGATCGGGCCGAAGATCCTGGGGAACACGGTGGGCATCTCCGGGTTCTGGGTGCTGGCGTCGATCACGATCGCGGCGAGTCTGTTCGGGTTTACGGGGATGATCCTCGGGGTGCCGGTGTTCGCGATCCTCTATCTGCTGATCTCCGACTCCGTCAACGAAAAGCTCCGGAAAAAGTCGCTCACGACCGACACGCGGGCCTACCGCGACATCCAGACCGTCGACGAGCTGCCAAAGACGGAGGAAAGCGGCGAAAAATAGGCCAAATTTTTGGAGAACTTATGATGCAGGATACGCTGAATTCGTTTTTTTCACAATTTGAGCCGGCCCCGTGGCTGTGCTATGTGTTTCCGGTGCTGGCGCTGGGAATTTTGGTGCGGTGCGCGGTGAGTCTGCTGACGTTCCGGCAGGAGCCGGAGGTCTGGGCCTGGCTGACGACGCCGGACGGGACGCATATCCCGGTGACGCACTGGGAAAGTCTGGTCGGGCGCGGCGCGGGCTGCGACGCAGCTGGGGTACCCGACGAGCTCGCGCACGCACGCGGTTTTGACACGGTATGACGACGGGAGCTGGACGATCTCGGACGCGCAGTCGAAATCCGGCGTGTTCGTCAACGGGCGGCAGACCGCGCTGGCGGCGCTGCGGTTCGGCGACGTGATCACGATGGGCGGGGTCAACTTTACGCTCGTGCCCATCACGAAGGAGCAGGAGCGCATCCAGGCCGGCACGCGCACGCGCGCGGGCCGCGCCGTGCGGCAGGCGCCGACGCTGCTGCTTTTGACGCTGTTTCAGCTGCTGGCGGCGCTGCAGCTGATCCTCGGCGGGTGCGACGCGGCGCTGGAGCTGACGGCGTTCGGCGGACTGATTGGACTGGAGTGGGCGCTGTATCTCGGGCTGCGGATCTTCCGCAGGACGGGATTTGAGGCGGAGACGCTGGCGTTTTTCCCTGTGCACGATGGGGCTGGCGGTGGTGTCGAGCTCCGCGCCGGAGAGTCTGGTCAAGGAGCTGCTGGCGGTTTGCGCGGGCGTGTGCGTGTTTCTGGCCGTTTGCTGGTCGCTGCGCGATCTGGAACGGGCGAAGGCCGTGCGGTATCTGGCCGCGGTGGCGGGCATGGGGCTGCTGGTGTTCAACCTGATCTTCGGCGTGGAGAAATACGGCGCGCGCAACTGGATCCAGCTGGGCGGGCTTTCGTTCCAGCCGTCGGAGTTCGTGAAGGTGTGCTTCATTTACGTCGGCGCGTCCACGCTTTCGCGGCTGATGGCGAAGCGGAACATCATTCTGTTTATCGCGTATTCCGCGGCGATCTGCGCTTGTCTGGCGCTGATGAAGGATTTCGGCACGGCCGTCATTTTTTCTTCGTGGCGTTCCTGGTCATCGCGTTTCTGCGCTCGGGCAATTTTGCGACCATCGCGCTGCCGCTGGCCGCGACGGGGGTTCGCGGGGGTGCTGGTGCTGCGGTTTTTTTTTTTGCCGTATGCGCGGAACCGGTTTGAGGCGTGGGGGGCACGTGTGGGATTATGCGCTCACGACCGGGTATTCGCAGACCCGCTCGATGATGTGCATCGCGTCCGGCGGGCTGTTCGGCCTCGGGCCGGGCAAGGGGTGGCTCAAGTATGTCGCGGCGTCGGACACCGATCTGGTCTTCGCCTTCGTGTCGGAGGAGTGGGGGCTGATTTTGGCGATCATGATGGTCGCGTGCATCGTGATCCTCGCGTGCTTTGTGGTGCGCTCGGCCCCGGCGGGGCGCAGCTGCTTTTATACGATCGGCGCGTGCGCCGCGGTGACGGTGATGGTCACGCAGACGATCCTCAATGTGTTCGGCATGGCGGACTTCCTGCCGCTTACAGGCGTGACGTTCCCGTTCGTGTCGAACGGCGGGTCGAGCATGGTGTGCGTGTGGGGGCTGCTGGCCTTTATCAAGGCGGCGGATACCCGGCAGAACGCGTCGTTCGCCATCCGCCTGCCGCACGGCGCGCAGGAGCTTCCGCAGGAACAGGACGCAGAAGACGACATTCCGGACGAAGCCGACGCAGAAGACGAGGCAGAGGACGAGAGCGTCTGGAGCCCTGACGGACGGAAGGAGGCGGGCCGATGAAAAAGGTATCGCGCCGCGCACTGTTCGCGCTGGCGCTGGCGATCGTGCTCGCCGCGGGGACGCTGGCGTTCTGCGTCAAATACGCGGTGAATGCGGACAAATGGGTGACGTTTTCCGGCAGCCCGCATGTCTATACCGGCACGAACCTCACGGGCGGGAAGATCTATGACCGCACGGGCGCGCGCATCCTCAACACGACGGACGGGCGCGTCTACAGCTCCGACGCCGCTGTCCGCGCGGCGACCGTCCACCTGCTCGGCGACCGCTATGGCTATATCAGCGCGCCGCTGCTGGGGAACTTCGCCGAGCAGATGATCGGCTATGATAAGATCACCGGCCTGAGCGAGGCGTCCAAGGGCACGGCCAGCGCCCGGCTCACCATCAGCGCCGACGTGCAGAAGGCCGCGCTGCAGGCCCTCGGCAGCTACCACGGCACGGTGGGCGTCTATAACTACAAGACCGGCGAGATCCTCTGCGCGGTGACCAGCCGAGCTATGACCCGGACAATATCCCCGATATTGCGGGCGACGAGACCGGTGATTATGACGGCGTGTACCTCAACCGCTTCTTTGGCGCGGCCTACACGCCCGGCTCCATCTTCAAGCTCGTCACGAGCGCCGCAGCGCTCGAAGCCGACGCCGCCTCCAAGGACCAGACCTATACCTGCACCGGCGAGACGATCATCGGCGGGCAGGAGATCATCTGCATGGGCGAGCACGGCACACTTTCGATGACACAGGCGCTGGCGCACTCGTGCAACGTCTATTACGGCGAGCTTGCCGCTGCCCTCGGCAAGGACAAGCTGCAGGCCGCGGCCGACCGGCTGGGGCTCAACGGGACGCTCCGCTGCGACGGCTATACCGCCCGCTCGACCGTCGATCTGTCGGACGCGGACGAAGGCAGCGTCGCCTGGGCCGGGATCGGACAATATACCGACCAGGTCACCGCCCTGCAGTTTCTGCGCTTCATGGGCGTGATCGCGGGCGGCGGCGAGGCCGCCGAGCCCTATCTCATGCAGAAGATCTCCCGCGCAGGCCAGACCGTCTATGAGGCGAAGACCGAAACGACCGGGCAGCTGCTCTCCGCCGCGACGGCAACTACGCTCGGCGGCATGATGCGCAGCGCGGTCGTGAACCAGTACGGCGCGTGGCAGTTCGGCGCGCTGACGGTCTGCGCCAAGTCCGGCACGGCCGAACGGGAAAACGGCCCGGCTGATGCCATGTTCGCCGGCTTCGTGCAGGACGAGGCCTATCCGCTGGCCTTCGTGGTCTTCGCCGAACAGGGCGGCTCCGGCAGCCAGATCGCCGCCCCCATCGCCGCCAAAGTCCTCACCGCCTGCAAAACAATGCTCGATACGCCGAATCCAAACAGCTAAGAAGCTCTACACAGTGCCGAAACTGTCCCACCTCATCAGTCGCCTGCGGCGACAGCTTCCCCTCATAGGGGAAGCCATTGGAGTGCGCAGTTCCCAAGCCTCCCCTGGAAGGGGAGCCTTTCCCCGCGAGAAGGTAACATCTATCCGGATTTCATCCGCACCTTCTATTGATAGCAGTCGTTCTAAAGCAACTAGCTGCAAATCTGATACCCCCGTATCAGGCGGCGCGCAGCAGAAACTCGTAAGGTGACCACCGAGTGGAACGCCAGACCAAAACATTGGGGCTTACCTAAATTCAGAGGCAGAATGCACCCCGCATCCCCACGCACTCTTTTCTCCCCCTATCTTTTCTCTTGCGAGAGAAAAGATAGGGCCGCCGGAGGCGCGTCAGAAACGACCGCGACGGAACGAGCCGCCGCAAGCGACGTCTCTTATCCTCTGTGCTCGTTTCTTCCTTTCCAAACCGCAAACTGAATTTGCGGTTTGGGTTTTATCGCAAATCTGCAACAACCTCTCAGTCTCGGCTGCGCCGAGCCAGCTCCCCTGGGAGGGGAGCCTGGGAGTGCGCTTTTGGGGCACTTACCATACAGAAGGAGGATCCACCATGACTGATTTCCACGCGCTGATCCACAGCTACCAGAACTGCGCCTGCGGGCAGGCGCATACGTGCGCCATCCGGGATATCGAGATCGGCAGCGGTCTTGTCCGCAGCGTCGGCGATATTCTCCGGAAGAAACGGCTTCGGCCCGCGCCTGCTGCTGGCGGCAGACGAGCAGACGCTCGCCGCGGCGGAGGGCATCGAGGCCTCGCTCGCCGGTTTTGCCGTCGTGCGGCACATCTGGCCGACCATCCGCGTGGCGACGATGCAGGACGTGGAGAAGATCGAGAGTTATTTTGACCGGGTCGACGGCGTGCTGGCCGTCGGGACGGGCTCGGTTCACGACCCGTGCCGGCTTGCCTGCGCGCGGCACGACGTGCCGCTGTGCCTGTTCGCCACCGCTCCGTCGATGGACGGTTTTGCGTCCTACTCCGCGCCCATCGTGAACGGGAATTTCAAGATCACGTATCCCGCCAAATGCCCCGAGGTCATCATCGGCGACACGAAGATCCTGGCGGACGCCCCGGCGGCGCTCAAATCCGCGGGCTTCGGCGATATGATCTCCAAATACGTTGCGCTGATCGACTGGCAGGTATCGAATCTTCTGACCGGGGAATCCTATTGTGAGCGCGTCGCCGCGCTCACGCGGCAGGCCGCCGACCAGATCTTTGCCATGGCCAGGAGCGTCACGAAGCGCGACGAAAAGACCGCGGCCGCGATCTTCGAATCGCTTCTTCTGACCGGCATCGCGATGAGCTTCACCAAGACCTCCCGCCCCGGCAGCGGCACGGAGCACATCATGGCCCATTTCTGGGAGTGCATGGAGCTGCTCGACGGCAAAACGCCCAACTACCACGGCGAGGACGTCGGCGTCACGACGCTGATGATCCTGCAGTACTATGAAAAGCTCGCGCAGCTGCCGCAGGTGACGGCCCATCCGGAGGTCTGCAACTGGGACGAGATCTACAGCATCTACGGCGCGCTCGCCCCGGACGTGCGCAAGCTCAATACCCCCGACACCATCACCGACGGCATCGACCCCCGCCGCATCGAAGCCTGCTGGCCCGAGATCCGGCAGATCGTGCGGTCCGTGCCGTCCTACGAGGCCTGTCTTGCCGCCATGCGGCAGGCGGGCTGCAAGACGACGATCCAGGAGGTCGGCAAGGATCCCGACTTCGTCCGCGTCAGCTTCCGCTTCCACCCGTACATGCGCCGCCGGCTCTCGCTCAAGCGCGTGAGCCACATGCTGGAGCTTCCCGCCGATCTTTTTTGAACCAATGATACAAGGAGCACCGAACGATGGACAATTACGATGAAAAACTGAACTACAGCTTTGAACCGGCCGACCCCGCGCCCGCCGACCCCGCGCAGCCGCTGCAGCAGGGCCAAAGAGGAGATCCGCCGCAGCGGCAGGCATACCGGCCTCAAGATCGCGGCCCTGCTCACTGTCGTGGCGATCGTCGCCGCAGCCGGCGGATACGCGCTGAAGCAGGCGATCGCCGCGCTGGGAGAGAAAAAACCTCGCCGGGCAGCAGACCAGCGTCGACGCCATGGCCGAGCAGACTGTCGAGCCGGAACCTGCCGCTGAGACCGCCGCGCAGCCCACGGACGACAAGGGCGCCTACCGCCTTGAGCGCCGGCCGCTGCCCGATACGCTCCCGTCCAACGACACGGGCAAGACGCTCACCCCGACGCAGGTCTATAAGATGAACATCGGCGCGGTCTGCGGCATCGCCACGCAGGTGACCACCAACGTCTGGGGCCAGACCACGACCTCCGCATGCACCGGCAGCGGCTTCGTCCTGACGGAGGACGGCTACATCGTCACGAACAACCACGTCGTCGCGGACGCGAGCGAAGGCTCCATCGTCGTGCAGCTCTATTTCCGGGGAGGAATACCCCGCTGCGATCGTCGGCACGGACAGCATGAACGACGTCGCGCTTCTGAAAATCGAAGCGGAGGGCCTGCAGACCGTCACGGTCGGTGATTCTGACCAGATCGAGGTCGGCGAGACCGTGGAGGCCATCGGCAACCCGCTGGGCGAGCTGACCTTCACGATGACCGCGGGCTACATCAGCGCGCTCGACCGCGAGATCACCCCCGACCGCACGCCCATCAACATGCTGCAGACCGACGCAGCCATCAACTCCGGCAATTCCGGCGGGCCGCTGTTCGACATGAACGGCAATATCATCGGCGTGACGACCGCAAAGGTCTCCGGCACGACGGAATCCGGCGTGTCCATCGAGGGGCTCGGCTTCGCCATCCCGATCAACGACGTCATGCGCGTGGTCTACGACCTGCAGCGCTACGGCCGGGTCCTGGGCCGCGCCTATCTCGGCGTGACGCTGCAGGATCTCGACAGTGAGGTCGCCGCGACCTACCAACCTGCCCGCCGGTCCGCAGATCGTCACCGTGACCGAGGGCAGCTGCGCGGAGACCGCCGGGCTGCAGCCGCGCGACATCATCCTGCAGTTTGAAGACCGCGAGATCAGCTCCTTCACCGACCTGAGCGCGGCGCTGGCCAAGCAGAAGGCCGGCGACACCGTCACCCTGAAGATCTACCGCGCCGGCGCGGAGCTGGAGATCACCCTCACGCTCGACGAACGCCCCGGCGAGAGCGAGATCGACGCGACCGAGCAGCAGGCGCAGGAGGAGCTGGAGGGCCAGACCGACACCGACACCGACATCCCCCCCGACTTCGGCGGCTTCGAGGGCTACGGCTACGACTACGATATGGATTGACACAGATACAAAACGCGCCCCGGACAAAGGTCCGGGGGCGCGTTCTGTTATTTGGAAATTTCTCAGAAGATCGCAACAACAGCACCGTTGTAGGTCTTTTCGATGTATTCCTTCACAGCGTCGGACTGGAGCGCCTTGACACAGTGCCTGGATCTTGGCGCTGTTTTCTTCGCCTGCGCGGCAGGCAACGATGTTGGCGTAGGTCTGGGCCGCGTCGCCGGAGGCGTCTTCGATGGCCAGGGCGTCGGAGGCGTGGAGACCGGCATGCAGGGCGTAGTTGCCGTTGATGACAGCGACGGTGCCCTCGTTGGAGTTGGCCAGCTGTGCCGGGACGGTATCGGCCTGCAGGGCCTGCACGTCGTGGCCCTTGGCGTCGACGATGTCGAGCGTGGTCACGCCTTTTTCCGCGGAAGCGTCGGCGGGCAGCTCAATGAGGCCTTCCTGGGCCAGCAGGAGCAGGGCGCGGGTCTCGTTGGAATCGTCGGCCGGGATCAGGATGGTCGCGTCGGAGGCGATGGCGTCGACGGAGTCCACACCGTTGCCGTACAGGCCGAACGGCTCATAGTGGATCTTGGCAGCGGAGACGAGGTCAGTGCCGTTGGCAGCGTTGAAGCTGTTCAGGTACGGGGTGTGCTGGAAGTAGTTGGCGTCGAGCGAGCCGTCCGCCAGGGACTGGTTGGGCAGCACATAGTCGTCGTACACAACGATCTGCAGATCGTAGCCTTCGGCGGCCAGGGTATCCTTGACCTGCTCGAGGATCTCTGCGTGCGGGGTGGAGGAAGCGCCGACCTTCAGCACTTCCAGCTTACCGTCGGTGGTCTCGGCAGCGGCGGTATCGGTGGTGGCAGTAGTGTCAGCGGTCTCACTCTTGGCTGCGCAGCCGGCGAGGGCGGCGACGAGCAGCAGAGCGGAAAGAACGATTGCAAGTACCTTTTTCATGATAATGACTCCTTTTTAAATGTAATATAAACTGGCTGTTTGGTTTTTCTTATCCGGACGACTTCGGTCACATTCGTCCGCAGCGCCAGTTGATACGCAGAAGATATTCAAAGATCTGTCTCATCGGCAGCTCCTTTCAGCGCGCGCGCTTATCCGTCCTGCGGAGGATGCGCGTGCCGACGATCTGGATGACCTGCACCGATGATGACGATGAGGAACACGCAGACCCAGACGACGAGCTTCTGACTTCTCTGGTGGCCGTGGATGATGGCGACCTGGCCGAGGCCGGTGCCGCCGAGTGTGGCGGCGAGGGCGGTATAGCTGAGGATCGTGACCGTGGAGATGATCGAGCCGGAGATGAGCGACGGCTTTGCCTCCGGCAGCAGCACATGCCAGATGATCTGAAGATTCGTGCAGCCCATGGCCTGCGCGGCCTCAATCACGCCTGCGGGAACCTCTTTGAAAGAGGATTCGACCATGCGCGCCACATACGGCGCGGCGGCGATGATCAGCGTGACGATGACCGCGCCGTTGCCGGTCGACGTGCCGAGCAGCAGTCTTGCCGCCGGGATCATGGCGACCATCAGGATGACCGCCGGGATCGAACGGAAGAAGTTCACGATAAAGCCGAGCACGGTGTTGACGCCCTTGTTGGGGTGCAGCCCGTCCTTATCCGTGACCCAGAGCACCACGCCGAGCGGCAGGCCGATGACATAGGCGAACAGCGAGGTCAAAAACGTCATATAGACCGTCTGCCACACGCCGAGCTGGATGATGTGATTGTCCCACAGCTTTACGAAATATTCGGTAGCCATTTACCGCTCCTCCTTCCAGGTCAGGCCGCTGTTTTTCAGCCAGCTGATGACCTTTTCTCCGCGTCGTGCTCGTCGTTCGGCAGCTCAAAGATCATGTGGCCGTAGGCCGCGCCCTCGACGGATTTCGTATCGGCAAACAGCACATTCACAGGCACGCGGCAAGCCAGGATCATCTCGGGAGATGACCGGCTTCTGCGTATTTTTCGCCGTTGAAGATGATGCGGACCTTGCGCCCGCCGGTCGTGGGATCGAGCACCGGCCGCTCCTGCGGCAAGACCAGCTCCCGCGCGATATCGGATTTCGGGCTCGTGAACACATCCGCCACGCGGCCCTCCTCGGCGATGCAGCTTTTATCGATGACGGCCACGCGGTCGCAGATCTGGTCGATGACCTTCATCTCGTGCGTGATGACAATGATCGTCACGCCGAGCGTCTTGTTGATCTCGCGCAGCAGCTCAGGATCGAGCGCGTTGTGTTGGGGTCGAGTGCGCTGGTCGCCTCGTCGCAGAGCAGGTACCGGGGCTTGGTCGCCAGGGCTCTGGCGATGGCCACGCGCTGCTTCTGGCCGCCGGAGAGCTGCGAGGGGTAGCTTGCAGCCTTGTCGGAAAGGCCGACGACCCGCAGCAGCTCCTCCGCCCGCTTCTTCGCCTCCGCCTTCGGCGTGCCGGAGATCTCAGCGGGAAGCAGATGTTGCGCAGGACCGACCGCTGCTCAAGCAGGTTGAAGCTCTGGAAGATCATGCCGATCTGCCGGCGTACCTGCAGCAGCTCCTTTCTGGCTGAGGGCCATGATGTTCTGCCCGTCCACCAGCACCTCTCCGGAGGTCGGGCGCTCGAGCAGGTTGATGCAGCGCACAAGCGTCGATTTGCCCGCTCCGGACAGGCCGATGATGCCGAAAAATTTCGCCGTCCGCGATAGTCAGATTCACATCCTTCAGCGCTTCCACGCTGCCGGAGGCCGAGGAATAGATTTTGCCGAGGTGTTTCAGCTCGATCATGGGTGATCCCCCTTCCAATGTTTTTCTGCACAAATAAAAAGAGCCGGGAAACTCACATCGTTTCTCAGCCCCGATCCCGGCAGCCATGCTGCCAATCTGGAATTTTTATGAAACAAAGCGAGCCGAATTTTGCGTATGCGAAAAACATGCACATGCTGCGCATGCACATCGGCATCATCATAGCGGTCGTAAACAGCTGCTTCATCGCGTGTCGGCTCCTTTCCTGATTTCTGGGGCCATTATATCTGCCCGGTCAGAAAATGTCAATGGGTGATTCGGTGAAAAAATGTTGCCGCCTCGCCGTATTTTTTTGTGCAGACAGAGCAAACCGGCTCCCGCGCAGGCAGGAACCCGGTTTTGCGAAACGCCTGCTTTCATGAACTTTTTACCATCCGCAGCTTCTTTTCCAGTATGGGTGGTAGCGCAGCGGCAGGTCGAGCCAGGTCGCTTTTTGACGATCGAGCGCGCGTGGGTGAAAGTCTCGAAGCTCTTTTTGCCGTGGTAGCTGCCCATGCCGCTGTGGCCGACGCCGCCGAAGGGCATGTGCGTCGTGGCCAGATGGATGATCGTGTCGTTGATGCAGCCGCCGCCAAACGAGCAGCTGCCCAGCACCTGCCGCTCCGCAGCCCGGTCGGAGGTGAACAGATACAGCGCCAGCGGCTTTTCCCGGCCGCGGATGAAGTCGATGGCCTCCTGCAGCCGGTCAAAGGTCAGCATGGGCAGGATCGGCCCGAAGATCTCCTCCTGCATCACAGGGCTGTCCGGCGAGACGCCGTCCAGCAGCGTGGGCGCGACGAAGCGCGTTTTTTCATCAAAGGTGCCGCCAATGCACGCGTTTTGCCCCTCCAGCAGCTTCGTCACGCGGGCAAAGTGCTTTTCGGATACGATTCACAGGCATCTCATCCATCCGGCCGTCCGGGAAGAACGCCTGCAGCGCCGCCCGGTATTCGCGCACGAAGGCGTCCTTGACCGACGTGTCGATCAGCAGATAATCCGGCTCCACGCACGTCTGCCCGGCGTTCAGGACCTTGCCGAAGGCGATGCGCCGCGCGGCGAGCTTCAGATCGGCCGTTTTGTCGACGATGACGGGGCTCTTGCCGCCAAGCTCCAGCGTGACGGGGGTCAGCTGCTTTGCCGCGGCCTCCATCACGACCTTGCCGACGGCGACGCTGCCGGTAAAGAAGATCGTGTCGAACCGCTGGGCGAGCAGCGCACTGTTCTCCGCGGCCGCCCTCGACGGCGGCGATGTAGCGCGCGTCAAAGGTCTCGCGGATGAGCTTCGCGATCGCTGCGCTCGTGGCCGGGGCGTAGGCCGAGGGCTTGACGACGGCGCAGTTGCCGCCGGAGATCGCGCCGACCAGCGGCGACAGGCACAGCTGCACGGGGTAATTCCACGGCGAGATGATCAGCGCCACGCCGTAGGGCTCGGGCGAAACAAAGCTCTTTGCCGGGAACTGTGCCAGCGGTGTCGGCACCGCCCGCTCGCGCATCCAGCCCTTCAGGTGCTTCAGATGGAAGCGCAGCTCCTCGAGCACCATGCCGGTCTCGCACATGTAGACCTCCATCGGCGCCTTGCGGAAGTCCTGCATCATCGCCTGCTCGAGCATCTGCTCGTTGTCCCGCAGGGCCTGCTGCAGCTTTTTGAGCTGCGCGAGGCGGAAGGCATACGGGCGCGTCGCGCCGGTATCAAAATACGTCCGCTGCGCGCGGACAAGCTCCTGAATGTCCATGGTATCTCCTGTTCCAAAACCGCCGGAAGCGGCGCTTCCGGCGGTTTTTATGCGTTATTTGCCGAAGCTCAGCAGCTTCTGATAGGCCGCTTCCCACTGCGGCGTGTGATGCGGCTCGTAGGTTTCGACCGACTCGGAGCGGCGCACGACGGCGCGCAGCTCGTCCACATCCCGGATATCGCCCAGCGCCATGGCCTGCGCGAGCAGGTTGCCGATGGCCGCGCCCTCGACCGGGCCGGTGATAACAGGGCGGCCGGTCGCGTCCGCGGCGAACTGGTTGAGCAGCTTATTGTTGCAGCCGCCGCCGACGATGTTGAGCGTGTCGATGCGCGCGCCCTTGATCCCCTCCAGCCGCTCGAGTGCCCAGCGGTACTTGAGCGCAAGGGATTCATAGATGCAGCGGGCGATCTGCCCGACGGTCTCGGGGACCGGCTGGCCGGTCCGGCGGGCGAAGCTGCGGATCTTCTCCGGCATCTGGCCGCCAGCGTAGAAGGTGCTGTCGTCCGTGTCGATGATCGTGCGGAAGGGCTCGGCCCGCTTCGCTTCCTCGACGATGTCGTTCCAGCTGAGCTTCTGCCCGGCCTTCTGCCAGTCTCTCCGGCACTCCTGGATGAGCCACAGGCCCATGATATTGTTGAGCGGCCCGGAATCCGCCCTGGATCGTGCCCTCGTTCGAGAAATTCGCGTCGCGCACGGCGTCCGTCAGGATCGGCTTATCCGTCTCCACGCCGAACAGCGACCACGTGCCCGACGAGCAGAACGCGAAGCTGCCCGTGCCGGGGATGGCGGCCACGGCCGAGGCCGTGTCGTGCGTGCCGACGGCGGCGAAGCGCGCCTGATTGATGCCCAACTCCTCCGCCAGCTCCGGACGGAGACGGCCGCGCAGCGACCCTGCGCGGTCGATGGGCAGGAAGATCTTTTTGGGCAGGCCCAGCGCCTCGATGGTCTGCCAGTCCCAGTCCTTCGTGGTGGGGTTATAGAGCATGGAGGTGGTGGTCTCGGTGTATTCCGACTTTTTCTCGCCCGTCAGGAAAAAGCCCAGCAGGTCCGGCATGAACAGCAGCGTCTGCGCGTTCGCGAGCGCCGGATCGTCCTGCAGCTTGCGGCGGTAGAGCTGATAGACGGTGTTGAAGTTCATCGTCGCAATGCCCGTGCGGGCAAAGAGCGTCGGGAAGTCGACCGTCTTCCACACGGCCTCCATACCCGCGTCGACCGCGTAGCGGTACGACCGGGGATTGGACAGCAGCTGGTCGTTTTTGTCGAGCAAACCATAGTCGACGCCCCAGGTATCGATGCCGAAGCAGTCAAGCTCGCCGACGTTTGCGTTTTTGAACGCCAAAAAGCCCTGCTTCAGCTGGTTGTAGAGGTACGGCAGGTCCCAGTAGAACACGCCGTTCATCTCGATGTAGTTGTTTTCAAACCGGTGCAGCTCGCGCATGGTGATCTTTTCGCCGTCGAACTGTCCCAAAATCGCGCGGCCGTTGCTCGCGCCGAGGTCGAACGCCAACAGGTTTCTCATGGTGTCATGCCCCTTTCGTCTTGGCTCAGCAGATGGCGGAGCCGGTCTTTTCGTGCCCGATCAGCTTCCACGTCGCGTCGATCAGGTTGGAGAACATCGGGTTTTCCATCGCCTTGATGACAAACGACTGGCGCGGGGAGTTGATATCCTCGCCAGAGACCTGGAACAGGCCGTTTTCATCGCACAGGCGGCGAAGCCGCGCCAGCTGCTCCGGCGTGTTGCGGGTCGGCATATAGGTGACGGCGCGGATACCGCAGCTTTTGATGCAGGCGATCACGTCGTCCAGATACTCGTCCTCAAACTTCTGCGCCTTCTTGTCGCCCGTGACGGAGGCCGTCACGTCGCCAAGATAGGCGTAGCACAAAAGCGCGTCAATATCCTTGCACAGCTTGGCCACATCGCGCACGTTCGGGCATTCGTCAGTCGCGTCGATGTAGATCTTCGGCACGAACGCGGATTTCAGAATGCCAAGCAGGTCGTACTCGTAGAACGGGTATGCCGTATCGAGCATCTGGGTCTTCTGCTTTTCACTGAGGCTCAGGCCAATGGACGCGAGATAGTCTACCATCGGCTGGCCCTTCCCGGCCTTTTGGGTCATTTTCTTCGCCAGCGCGTACATGAGGTGCCGCTCGGTCACGCCGCCGTCTTCCTTCGCCTCACTCAGCGGGAGCACGTCGCGGTCGTAGTCCAGCGCGATGCCAGGCAGCAGCGCGTTGATCTTTTCGACCATTGCGCGGTTCCGGCGGCCTCTGGCCGCGCGGTAGGGCGCGAACCAGGCGTTGAGCATTTCAATTTTGTCGTGCGGAACGGACTGGATGGTCATGTAGCTGACGCCCACCTGATCGGGGTTGTTGGTGCGCCGGCCCTGCAGCGCTGTGCCGTTCATCGACACGCGGCACTCCATCCCGACGGTCACGGGCATGCCGACCAGCTCCGCCGCCGCGAGAAATTCCCGCGCGCCGGAGATGGAATCGTGGTCGATGATGCCCGCCGTGCACAGCCCCTCCATCCGCGCGGCATAGACCGCGGCGGTGGGAGAATACGGCGAGAACGAATAAGTCGTATGGATATGGTTGTTGATATACTGCGGCGCCATCGGCGGGAATTCGGTCGTCTTCAGAACCTCCCTGAGGTTCGCGAGCCGCTCCTCCCGCGCAGGCGCGTTCAGCTTTTCCAGAATGGCAATATCGATCATAAACGCTCCCCCGTCATATGCAAAATGTTCCCCTGGCCTCTCCCCAAAAAAAGGTCAAGCCCCAACAAATTTCTTCCGTACCTTCCATTGACAGCAGACATCCAAACGCAGCTGCCCACAGATCTGGTGCCCCGTATCAGGCGGCGCGTACCAAGACGCCCGTAAGGTGACCACCGAGTGAAACGACGCCTGAAAACCAGGGCCCACCTGAAGTCCGGGCAGGATGCGCCAAACGTAACCCAGCGCCCCTTTTCTCCCCCTATCTTTTCCGGCAAGACGGCAAAGATAGGGCCCGGAGCACGTCAGAAACGACCACGACGGAACGAGCCGCCGCAAGCGACGTCTCTTTTCCTCTGTGCTCGTTTCTTCCTTTCCAATCCGCAAGCTAAACTTGCGGTTTGGGTTTTCGTGCAAATTTGTGGCAGCCTCTCAGTCTCGGCTGCGCCGAGCCAGCATCCCTACCCCTTTTGTCCCTTCGGGACATTTCCCCCTGATAGGGGGAATCGGCCCCTGGAAGGGGAGCCTTTGGAGTCGTGCGATTTAATTCAGCATGACCTGGCCGCCGGTGACGGGGATGGCCTGGCCGGTCTCGTATTTCTGCTCGACACAGTACATGACGGCGCGCGCCACATCGACGGGCAGGCAGCCGCGGTTCATCGGCACCTTGGCCTCGTAGTAGCGGCGCACGTCCTCGACGGTCTTTGCGCCGGGGACCTTGCCAGCCTCGAGATACTGCACGAACAGGCCGCGCACCGGGTCGGACCACAGCGGGCCGTCGAGGAAGTTGCCGGGGCAGACGGCGTTGACCTTGATGTTGTAGGCGCACAGCTCCAGCGCGAACGACTGCGTCAGGCCGATGCCGCCGAATTTGGAGCCTGCGTAGGCGAAATTCTTGTTGGAGCCCTCCAGACCGGACTTGGAGTTCAGCGTCACGATGTCGAACATGGCCTCGGGATCCGCCTCGTGCTCGGCCTCCATGATGATGGCAGCATATTTCGCGCAGAGGAAGAAGCCGGTATAGTTGACGCTGGTGACGAAGTCGAAATCCTTCTTCTCCACGTGCGCGATCGGGCCGGAGCGGACGACGCCTGCGTTCGAGAGCATCAGGTCAAGCCCGCCGAACAGCTCGACCGTCTGCGCGACCATGTGCGCAACGGATTCCTCATCGGAGACGTTGACGGCGATAGCGACGGCGCGCTCGCCCATTTCCTCTGCGACCTGCTTTGCCAGCGGCTCATTCATATCGGCGATGACGATGGTTGCGCCTTCCTTGTACAGCTCCTCCGCAATGCCCTTGCCGAAGCCCTGGGCCGCGCCGGTCACGATGCAGATCTTGCCGCCGAGACGGCCCTCGACCGCCGGGCGCTTGCCCATGTTGGCCTTTGCGATCTCGCACCATTTGGTCATATCTACGGCCATGGGGGATCCCTTCTTTCCAGATTGATACTTCTATTATACCGGACCCCGCATGTTGATTCAAGAGCGTTCTGTTTTATTTTTCTGGTTTGTTGCCGGCTTTCCCCAAAATCAGGATGCAAAGCACGATCACGCCCGTCACCAGAAAGATCCCGGCCATGCCCTTGCCCATGATGGGCAGCGTCTGTAAAAATGCTTCAAAATTCATCGTTTTTCCCCCTCACACCAGAAGATTCAGCAGCAGACCGCCCGCAATGACGGACGCGACCTGCCCGGATACGTTGACGCCCACGCACTGCATGAGCAGATAATTCTGCGGGTCCTCTTTGATCGCCATCTTATAGACCACGCGCGCCGACATCGGGAACGCCGAGATGCCGCAGGCGCCGATCATGGGATTGAGCTTTTTCTCCTTCGGCAGGAACAGATTGATCACCTTCGCGACCAGCACGCCGCCCGCCGTGTCAAAAATAAACGCCACAAGACCCAGCGCCATAATGAGAAGCGTCTGCTTCGTCAGGAAATACTCCGCCTGCATGCGCACGGCGATGGTCAGGCCGAGGAAGAGCGTGACGAGGTTGGAAAGCGTCTTCTGCGCCGTCTCGGACAGGGAATCCAGCACGCCGCAGACACGGATGAGATTGCCGAACATCAAAAAGCCCACCAGCGCCACGCTCCGCGGCGAGACGATGCCGCAGACGGCGGTGATGATGATCGGGAACAGGATCTTCGTGCGTCTGCTGACCGTATGCTGGTGATACGGCATGCGGATCCGCCGCTCGTGCGTTGTGGTCAGCGCACGGATGACCGGCGGCTGGACGATCGGCACCAGCGCCATATACGAATACGCCGCCACCATGATCGCGCCCAGATAGTTGGATCTCAGGAAATTCGCCATAAAGATCGCCGTCGGACCGTCGGCCGCGCCGATGATGCCGATGGCCGCCGCGTCCTGATGGGAAAGCCCAGAAGGGCGGCCAGACTGAAGGTAAAGAAGATTCCGAACTGCGCCGCCGCGCCGAAGAACATGAGCTTCGGATCATTCAGCAGCGGCTCAAAGTCGATCATGGCCCCGATACCGACGAACAGCAGCAGCGGGAACAGCTCGTTTGCGATCCCCGCGTCGAACAGCACGTTCAGAACGCCGATCTCCTCCACACCGTCGACGATCTGCGTCACCGCGCCGGATAGCGGCAGATTGACCAGGATCGCACCGAAGCCCATCGGCAGCAGCAGCGCGGGCTCCATATCCCGCTTGACCGCCAGATAGATGAGGATCCCGCCGATCAGCCACATCACCGCCTGCTGCCAGGTGAGATTGCCTACATTTGAAAATAACTGCGCCACAAAAAAGTCCTCCTTCAAAAAATTGATAAAAAAAAGACCTTTACCCAAGCATACGCGATGCTTCGGTAAAGTCTCACAATTTCAGTCGCCTGCGGGCAAACTGCCGTACTGACGCAGGCAACGCGGGCAGACCCGCCTGCTACTCCCTTTTATCAGAGCTATTAAAGCAGAAAAACGCCCGGCTGTCAAGCAGGCCGGGCGCATCTTAGCGGCATCTTAATAGCTGCTGATGGGCAGCGACTCATCGTCCGAGCCCTTCTGCACGTCGCGGATGACGATGTCGTAGCTGTAGGTCTCACTGACGTGGACGGTGACGCGGTCGCCCTTTTTTTGTGGCCCATGACGGCCTTGCCGACGGGCGATTCCTTTGCTGATGAGGCCCTTGAGCGCGTTCTGGCGGAGCGTGGTGACAAGCTCGATGGTCTGCTCCTCGTCGTCCTCCTCAATGTAGATCGTCACCTTGTCGAACAGGCCGATCTCGTCCGGGTTCGAGCTGGCGTCGATGACCTTCGCGGTCTTGATCATGCGCTCGAGATAGCGGATGCGGCTGTCGTTGCGGCTTTTTTCGCGCTTGGCCGCATTGTATTCGAAAATTCTCGCTGAGGTCGCCGAATTCCCGCGCGGTCTTGACGTCCTCGAGAGCTGCGGCCGCAGCTGCAGGCGGCGGTACTCGACCTCCTGCTCCATCTTTTTGATATCGACGGCTGTCAATTCGTCATGCATCGTTACGCACCTCCTGTGCAGAGATATTCTACTCGTTTTTTCGGAAAAGTAAAACGAATTTTGATTTTTCCGCGCCGTGTGGTATGATACAAGAAAAGAAACTGAACGAAGCAGGTGCATCCTCATGCAGATCGAACCCATCGCGCACATCCATACCGATTTCCCGACCAAGTTCGGCGTGCCCCGGCAGTCGGGGCTGGCGTCGGAGCTGACGTCCACGATCGTCTTTGCGCCCCCGCGTACCGCAATCCGGACTGTCTGCGCGGCATTGCGGATTTTTTCACATCTGTGGCTGATCTGGGAATTTGATAAGGTCGCGGGCGCGGGCTGGTCGCCGACGGTGCTGCCGCCGAAGCTCGGCGGCAAGACGCGCGTGGGCGTGTTTGCCACGCGCTCGCCGTTCCGGCCGAACCCGCTAGGGCTCTCGTGCGTGCAGCTTCTAAGGACGGAGCTGCACACGAAGGACGGGCCGGTCCTGTACGTCGCGGGCGCAGATCTGGTCGACGGCACGCCGATCTACGACATCAAGCCGTATCTGCCCTACGCCGACAGCCATCCGGACGCCGTCGACGGCTTCGACGGCAAGCGCGACGCTGAGCCGCTGACCGTCGTCTTCCCGCCGGAGCTGGAAGCGCTGATCCCGGAGAGCAAACGCGCCGGCCTCCGTCAGGCGCTCGCCTGCGGCCCCATCCCCGGCTACCAGCACGACCCGACGCGCCGCTACGGCTTCAACTTCTCCGGCCTCGACGTCCGCTTCCGCATCCAGGACCGCATCCTCACCGTGGTGGAGATCGTCCCGTTATAAAAGGCTCCCCTCCCAGGAGAGCTGGCGTACCAATACTGGCATAAACTACGCGCCTGAGGGGTTGCAGCAAATTTGCGACTGCCTTATGTCTCCGACGGCCCCTTCTTTTCCGTCTTGCCGGAAAAGAAGGGGGAGAAAAGGGGCGCTTGGTTACGGTTTGGTGCTTTCTGCGTCTGAGTTTAGGTAAGCGCCTATATTTTAAGCGTCGTTCCACTCGATGGTCACCTTACGAGTTTTTACTACGCGCCGCCTGATACGGTGGGTATCGAATTTGGAACTAGTTGCCTTAGAACAGTTGCTGTCAATAGAAGGTGCGGTGGAGAACCGGATGGTTCTTACCTTCTTGCGGGGCAGATTGTAAGGACAAAAAGGAAAATCCAATGCAAAAAGGTGCAGACCAGCAAATCTGGTCTGCACCTTCTATTTATAGCAGATATTCAAAGGCAACTGCTCACAAATCCGGTGTACCGTATCAGGCGGCGCGTAGTACGATACCCGTAGGGTGGGTATCGAGTGGAACGACATTCAAAATAGGGCTCCACCTGAATTCAGAGGCAGAATGCACCCCGCGTCCCCAAGCACTCTTTTCTCCCCATATCTTTTCTCTTGCGAGAGAAAAGATTGGGCCGTCGGAGGCGCGTCAGAACCGGCCTCGACGGAACGAGTCCCCGCTGTTCGCGGAGCCTCTTTTCCTCTGAGTCCGTTTCTTCCTTTCCAAACCGCAAACTGAATTTGCGGTTTGGGTTTTTCTATGCGAATTTGATACAACCTCTCGGTCAGCCCACGGCTGACAGCTCCCCTTCCGGGGAGCCTTTTTGCTGCGGCGGGGTCAGTAGTCTACCCGCATCAGGCAGAGGCCTTGTGGGGGAGCGGTGTAGCCGGCTTGGGTGCGGTCTTTGGCTTCGAGGGCGGCTTTGACGCTCTCGGGCGTGCGCTTGCCCTGTCCGACCTCCAGCAGCGTTCCGGTCAGGATGCGCACCATGTTCTGCAGGAAGCCGGTGCCGTGGTAGTTGAAATAGAGCAGGTCCTTCCGCCGGACGATCTCGATGGAATCGACGATGCGCACGGTGGATTTTTTCATCTGCGGGTTGGAGCAGAAGCTTCTGTAATCATGCTCGCCGGTGAGATACTCCGCCGCGCGCTGCATGGCGGCAAGATCGGGCTGATAATCGAGCACGGTGACGTATTTGCGGTTAAAGACCGGCTTCGTGTCGCCCACGTAGCAGGTGTAGGTATAGAGCTTGCCGACAGCGCGGTAGCGCGCGTGAAAGCGGTCAGCGGCGAGCTTCGCCTCCTGCACGCAGATGTCGTCGGGGAGATAGCGGTTCATGTAGTCGCGGACCTCGTCCGGCGTTTTCTCCGTGTCCATATAGGCGTTGGCCGCCATGGCCTTCGCGTGGACGCCGGCGTCGGTGCGGCCGGCGCCGATGACCTGCACGTCCGTCCCGCACATGCGGGTCAGGACGGCTTCGAGCTTGCCCTGGATCGTGTCGCGGCCCGGCTGCCGTTCCCAGCCGAAATAGCGGGAGCCGTCATAGCTGATGATGAATTTGAAATTTTTCATGCTTCGTCGTCCATGTTCTTCGTGTACCGGCAGACTGGATAGTTGGAGCAGCCCCAGAACTTCTGCCCCTTGCGCGCGCCCGACTGCCCGGTGCGCAGCACCATCCGCGCGCCGCAGCGCGCGCAGGTCGGGACCTCATGCGTCGCTGCGCGGCGCACATGGCGCTCTGCCGCCGTCTGTACCGCGCCGGCGAGCTGCAGGCTGTCATAGCGGATAGCCGTGCAGCGTGCCTTCATGGCGATCTCCACCGCCAGCAGGTCATACAGCCGCCGCAGCTCGTCTTCCGGCATGCCGCCGGCCAGCTTGCGGCGCAGATACTGCTCTGGCTTGCAGCCGACCTTTTTCCCGAAGGCCTCATAAAATTTTTCCCGGTCTGTTTTGGGGCGTTTTTTCGGATACATAGCGTCGCCTCCCATAGTTTCTGCCTCCAGTATAGCACATCCGGCATCCGAAAATCTACCCGGTTTTGTTTTCCTTGACGCGGCCGGTCCGGCCTGCTATACTGGCAGCAGAATTTTTGAGAAAGGTCCGGCGGCTATGAATCTGGCGACGATCCTCGTTTGTCTCGTGCTCGCGGCGCTCATCGCGCTTGCGGTCGTACACCTGCTCCGGCAGCGGAAGACGGGCGGCTGCTCCGGCAGCTGCACGGGATGCAGCGGATGCTCCGGCTGCCGGAAATGGGAAGAACCTCGATGAAGAAAACAACATGGATCGTCCGCACGGCCGTATGCCTTGCGCTGCTGCTCGTGCTGCAGGTCGCCACGAAGAGCCTCGGTCAGTTCGTGACCGGCTCCTGCGTCAATCTGGTGCTGGCGATGGCGGCGCTCAGCGGCGGGCTCTGGTCCGGCGTGGCGGTCGCCGTGCTCTCGCCGTTCTGCGCGTATGCGCTCGGCATCGGCCCGGCTTTTTTGCAGCTGGTCCCCTGCGTCGCGCTGGGCAACGCGGTGTACGCGGTCCTGTTTGCGCTGCTGGTCGGAAAATGGCTGACGGCGAAGCCGCTAGCCGCCTGGGGCAGCATGGTGCTGGCCGCCGTGTGCAAGCTGGCGGCATTGTATGTGGTGCTGGTGAAGCTCGTCGCGCCGATGATCGTTCCGGCAGCCAAGCTCACGGCCGTGACCGCGGCCTTCACCTGGCCGCAGCTCGTCACCGCGCTCATCGGCGGCGTGCTTGCCTGCCTGATCGCCCCGCCGGTGCGCAGGGCGCTGGAGAAATAAGCAAAAACGTTCCCGCTGCACAGCAGCGGGAACGTTTTTTATTTCATATACTTCTCCGCGGTGAAGCCGTAGGGCAGCATCGCGCCAAGGGACTCGGCGACGTAGCTGCCGTCGCTGCGGCCCATGTAGATCATGAAGTCCGGCGCGCAGAATTCCTGCATGACCTGCCGGCAGACGCCGCAGGGCGGGAAAATATCGGAAGCATCCCCGTTTTTGCCGCCGACGACGGCGATGGCGGCAAACTCGCGCTCGCCCTCGGACACGGCCTTGAAGATGGCCGTGCGCTCGGCGCAGTTGCTGGGGCCGTAGGCCGCATTTTCAATGTTGCACCCACGGTAGATCTTGCCGCTCTTTGTCAGCAGCGCCGCGCCGACGGTAAAGCCGGAATACGGCACGTAGGCGAAGTGCATCGCCTCCAGCGCTTCCCGGACCAGCTGTTCCGGTGTCACAGGCATTCTCCTTTCCGTCTTCTTAAACCAGTTCCGCAGCAAAGCTCCTCCCCGGCGTCTGGTACGGGACGCCAAGCAGGTCCGTCACGGTCGCGGCGATGTCGCAGAAGCCTGTGCGCGTGCCGAGGTTGACGGGCCGGATCTTCTTGCCGAGCGCGATCATGGGGATATACTCGCGCGTGTGGTCGGTATGCTTGCGGTAGCCGGGGTCGCAGCCGTGGTCGGCCGTGATGATGACGCAGTCGTCCTCCCCGAGCTTTTCGAGGAAGCCGGGCAGCCAGCTGTCGAACTCCTGCAGGGCTGCGGCATAGCCGTCCGGGTTGCGGCGGTGGCCGTAGAGCATATCAAAATCGACCAGATTCACAAAACACAGGCCGTGGAAGTCCTTGTCCGCGTATGCGAGCGTCTTCGCAAGCCCGTCGGTGTTGCCGGAGGTATAGGTGAACTCCGTCATGCCGCGGCCGGCAAAGATATCGTGGATCTTGCCGACGGCGATCATATCCTGTCCGGCGTCCACAACGGCGTCAAGCATGGTCTTCGCCGGCGGCTCGAGCGAGAAATCGTGGCGGCGGGACGTGCGCGTGTAAGGCCATTCGCCCTCAAACGGGCGGGCGATGACGCGGCCGACGCCATATTTGCCGGTCAGGATCTTCCGCGCGATGCGGCAGTCGTCATACAGCTGCTCCGGCGGCACGACGGACTCGTGCGCCGCGATCTGGAAGACGGAATCCGCCGACGTGTAGACGATCAGATCGCCGGTCTGCACATGCTCGCGGCCATAGTCCTTGATGACCTCGGTGCCGGAATAGGGCAGGTTGCACAGGACGCCCCGGCCCGTCTGCTCACGGAAGGGCCGCAGGACCTCCTCCGGGAAGCCCGTGCGGGAAGGTCGGCAGCGGCTCCGGCGAGACGATGCCCGCGATCTCCCAATGGCCGATGGTCGTATCCTTGCCGCGGGAAAGCTCCTGCAGGCGCGCGAGCGCCGCGGTGGGCTTGTCCGTTTTCGGCAGGTAGTCGACCCCGTCGAGGTTTCGAGCCCCATCGAAATGAGGTTCGGCATGGCGAACTTCGGCGACTGACTGCACGTGCGCAGCGTATCGGCGCCGACGTCGCCGAAATCCGCGGCGTCCGGCTCAAAGCCGATGCCGCAGGAATCGAGAACGATCACAAATACTCGTTTCATTGCATCATTTCTCCAGTTTCACAGCCGTCTCCAGCGCCAGCTTCATCATGTTCGTGAAGCCGTTCTGGCGCTCCTCGGCGGTGCAGTTTTCATTGCGCAGCAGATGGTCGGACACCGTGCAGATCGCAAGCGCATGCTTGCCCGCGCGGGCAGCGTTCATATAGAGCGCGGCAGCCTCCATCTCGACGGCCATGACGCCCATCTTCTGCCAGGCCTTGTTGCCGATCCAGCCGCCAGTCATGTCGCCGTCGTCTCCGTAGAAGCGGTCGGAGGACAGGATATTGCCGACGTGGTACGGCAGCTCCAGCTCCTTCGCCGTCTCGACGCAGGTCTCGAGCATGTGATAGTCCGCGATGGGCGCGAACGTGCCGGGCAGGTGATACTGCCCCGCCCCAGTTGGAGTCGGTGCAGGCACCCTGGCCGATGACGATGTCGCGCAGATTGATATTCTCCTGCATCGCGCCGGTCGAACCGATGCGCATGATGTTTTCTACCCCGAAGATGGTAAACAGCTCCCAGGAATAGATACCGATGGACGGCATGCCCATGCCGGACGCCATGACGGAGACCTTCACTCCGCGATACGTGCCGGTATAGCCGTGGATGCCGCGGACGTTATTGACCAGAACGGCATTTTCCAGAAAGTTTTCCGCGATGAATTTGGATCGCAGCGGGTCGCCGGGCATGAGGACGGTCTTGCCGAAGTCGCCGGGCTTGGCGTGGATATGCGGTGTCGGATAGTTGGCCATAGATTTGGCTCCTTTCTATTCTTATGTTGGTGCAGCAGCGGATATGCCGGTTATTTCTCCTCCGCTTCGAGCTTTTTGACGATCTTCACGACGCGGCTCGTGCCGAGGCGGGATGCGCCGAGCTCAATGAACTTCTCCGCATCGTCCAGCGACGAGATGCCGCCCGCGGCCTTGATCTTCACGCCGGGCCTCACATGCTTGGCAAACAGCTCTACATCGTGGAACGTCGCGCCGCCGGTGGAGAAGCCGGTGGAGGTCTTGATATAATCCGCGCCGGAATCGGAGACGATCTGGCACATCTTGATCTTTTCGTCGTCCGTCAGCAGGCAGGTCTCGATGATGACCTTCAGGAGCTTGCCCTGGCAGGCGGCCTTGACGGCCCTGATCTCTTCGAGCAGATCGCCCCAGCGCCGGTCCTTGACCCAGCCGATGTTGATGACCATGTCGACCTCGTCCGCGCCGTTTTCCACGGCGTCCGCAGCCTCAAAGCACTTGGCCTTCGTCGTGTCGTAGCCGTTTGGGAAGCCGATGACGGTGCAGATGGCGAGCTTGCCGCCGACATAGTCCTTCGCCTGCTTCACATAGGAAGCGGGGATGCAGACGGACGCGGTGTGGTATTTCATGCCGTCGTCGCAGATGGCCCTGATCTCGGCCCAGGTGGCCGTCTGGGCCAGCAGGGTATGGTCGACCTTACTGAGGATCTCGTTCCGTTCCATGGAGTAATTCCACCTTTCTGTGTTCGTTGATATAATCCTGATAGCATTTATGGCACATGGCGATATAGCTGTCGTTGCCGCCGAGGAAGACCTGATCGCCCTCGGTGATGACGTAGCCGTCAGGGCTGATGCGTGCATTGGTCGTGGCCTTGCGCCCGCAGTCACAGATGGTCTTGATCTCGGTGATGGAGTCCGCCAGCTCAAACAGCCGCCGGCTGCCGGGGAAAAGCTTTGTCTGGAAATCCGTCCGCAGGCCGAAGCACAGGACGGGCAGATTTTCGCGGTCGACCAGCTCCCGCAGCTGGTCGATCTGCTCGCCGGTCAGAAACTGGCACTCGTCGACGATGATCACGTCGACCTTGTCGTGCTCCGCATAGCGCCGGCGCAGGTCGCAGTCCGGGCCGATTGCCTCGCACTGGGCCGTCAGGCCGATGCGCGAGCGCAGGGTAAATTCGCCGTCCCGCCGGTCGGCGGCAGGCTTCATCAGCCAGACGCGCATGCCGCGCTCCTCATAATTATACTTCGTAATGAGCGCCGTCGCCGTCTTGCTCGAGCCCATTGCGCCGTATTTAAAATACAGCTTCGCCATATCCTCATCCCTTCTTTTATGGGGTATTGATTATTATACCAAATCCGCCGCCCATTTGGAAGAGTCATTTCACGTTTTTCGTCATAGTCGCGGCTCAAGGCTTTCCTGAAAGGGGAACTGGCTCAGCGAAGCCGAGACTGAGACGTTGCTGCAGATTTGCAGCTGCTGTATGTCTCCGACGGTGCGCACCTCTTGGCTCCTCTTCCAGGAGAGCTGTCAGCAAAGCTGACTGAGAGGTTGCATCAAATTTGCATAGAAAAACCCAAACCGCAAATTCAGTTTGCGGTTTGGAAAGGAAGAACCGGACTCAGAGGAAAAGAGGCTCCGCGAACAGCGGGGACTCGTTCCGTCGAGGCCGGTCCTGACGCGCCTCCGGCGGCCCCTTCTTTTCCGTCTTGCCGGAAAAGAAGGGGGAGAAAAGGGGCGCTTGGGGACGCGGGGTGCATCCTGCGTTTGAATTTAGGTAGGAACCTATCTTTCAGACGTCGTTCCACTCGGGAGTCACCTTACGTATGTCTTGCTACGCGCCGCCTGATACGGGGGTATCAAGTTTGAAACTAGTTGTCTTAGAACGATTGCCGTCAATAGAAGGCGCGACCGAAATTTTGGCGGATGTTACCTTCTTGCGGGCCAATGGCTTCCCCTATGAGGGGAAGCTGTCAGCCGTAGGCTGACTGATGAGGTGGACAGCGTTACGTAGACGAAGCTGCCCCCACCTCATCCGTCACGGCCTTCGCCGTGCCACCTTCCCCTCATAGGGGAAGGCTTTGACTCTCAAAAAACAGAAAACCACCCCGCAAAAAGGTGCAGTCTGACAAATCCAGACTGCACCTTCTATTGATGGCAGATATTCTACGGCAACTAGCTGCAAATCTGACACACCCGTATCAGGCGGCGCGTAGTAAGATATATGTAGGGTGACCATCGAGTGGAACGCCAGACCAAAACACTGGGACTTGCCTAAATTCGAACGCAGCACGCACCAAACGCGTCCAAGCACTCTTTTCTCCCCTATCTTTTCTCTTGCAAGAGAAAAGATAGGGCCGCCGGAGGCGGCGGCAGTTGCAAATCTGCAGCAATCCCTCAGGCATCCGCGCTGGCCGCCCGCATTTGCTGTTTCACGGCAGAAACATCCTTGCACTTTTCTCCCAACCGTGCTATACTTCCACTGAAATCAAGGATTCAGGAGGTTTTTTTATGGCCATTCTTCTGACCGGCGGCGCCGGGTTCATCGGCAGCCATACGGCCGTTTCTCTGCTCAATGCGGGGCTGGAGATCGTCATCGTCGACAATCTTTACAACAGCTCCCCGAAGGTCATTGACCGCATCGAAACGATCACCGGCAAGCGTCCGGCTTTCGTCGAGGCTGACTGCTGCGACAAGGCGGCAATGGACAAGGTCTTCAGCGACTATGACATCACCGGCGTCATCCACTTTGCGGGGCTCAAGGCTGTCGGCGAATCTGTCCAGAAGCCGCTGCTCTACTACCGCAACAATCTCGACTCCACGCTGACCGTTCTGGAGGTCATGCGCGCGCATAACTGCCATCAGTTTGTTTTCTCCTCCTCCGCCACCGTTTACGGCGACCAGCCCGCCCCTCTGTATGAGACGGCGCAGACCGGCAACTGCTCCAACCCCTACGGCTGGACGAAGTTCATGATCGAGGAGATCCTGAAGTCCGCCTGCGCGGCGGATCCGACGCTCTCGGTCGTTCTGCTGCGTTACTTCAATCCCATCGGCGCACACGAATCCGGTCTGATTGGTGAAAATCCGAACGGCATTCCAAACAATCTCATGCCGTATATTACGCAGGTTGCAATCGGCAGACGTGAAAAAGCTGACTGTTTTCGGCAACGACTATGACACCCCCGACGGCACCGGCGTGCGCGACTATATCCACGTTGTCGATCTTGCCGAGGGGCCATCTGTGCGCGATCCAGTACGCCGAGCAGCACACCGGCTGCGAGATCTTCAATCTCGGCACCGGCCGCGGCGTGAGCGCGTCCTGGAGATGGTCAACACCTTTTCCGAAGTCAACCACGTCCCCGTCCCCCTACGTTATCGGCCCGCGCCGCGCCGGTGATCTGGCGACCGTCTATGCCGACCCCGCCAAGGCCAAAAACGTGCTCGGTTGGGAAGCAAAGAAGACCGTCGCAGACATGTTGCCGCGACAGCTGGAACTGGCAGAGTAAAAAACCCGAACGGATATTGTAACACGACCAGCGGAGGCTTTCAGCCTCCGCTGGTTTTCTGTAAAAAATGAAAGCAGCCCGGCGCTCTGCGAGCTGCTTTTTTATGTCGGCATTCCCTATTTTCCCGGCCAGTCGCCCGGCAAGTATTTTCGGCGATCACGAGCTTAACTTCTGTGTTCGGTATGGGGAACAGGTGGACCCCTCGCGCCAATCAACACCGACTAAAAGAAACCTGATCGAGATCAGGTTTCTTTTATGTTGGCACTACCTATTTTCCCGGTCAGTCACCCGACAAGTAATTTCGGCGCATGTGAGTTAACTTCTGTGTTCGGTATGGGAACAGGTAACCCCTCACACCAATCAGCACCAACTATTGAGGATTACACCCTGGAAAAACCGAACACCACAAGAATCTGGGAGCAAGGGGAGAAGACTTCATTTACA
>VOFK01003251.1_pt1 | contig 47611 bp, 71 predicted proteins | sample 5384121 | NCBI WGS metagenome assembly VOFK01 (sample SAMN12384730, study PRJNA508395) | human gut metagenome | isolation source: healthy gut J | host: Homo sapiens | reverse complement strand
ATACGAATCAGGTTCCTTCCTAAAAGGGCCGGTATGGCACTTAACCATACCGGCCTTTTTGTTTCAGCCCGTGGGGGCTGGCTGCGTAATTAGTCCAGCATCGTGTTCGTCATGCTCAACAGGTAGCGACGCAGCAAGACCAAGTCATTCGTGTCGACTCTGTTGCCGTTGGTGCTGGGGGGTAGCTGCTTTCAACTGAACCTGGGTCAGCTGGCCGATCTGCAGGATTGCCTGGCGCATCATCGTCAGATCCTTGGTATCAACGCTGCCATCGCCGTTCAGATCACCCGCTACTGCCACGGTCACGCCGCCGGTCTTGCCGTCAGCGCCCAAGCCGATGGTATAGCCCGTTCCCAAAGGCGCGTCTGCGCCGACCTTGTTGCCGTTGGTATCCAGCACGGTCATGCTGCCACCGCTCAGGTACTGGGCCAGCTTGTTCAGCGTAACGCCGGGTTCCATATGGCTCAAGAGACGCAGGACTGCACCGTCCGGCTGCGTCAGTTCATCCAGCGTCAGCGGTGCGCCCGCATTCAGCAGAATCTTCGTTAAGCCGCTAATAGCCTCGTTCAAATCCTCCGGCGTCAGCAGGTAACTGGAGCAGTGGTCGATCGATGTGACCGCGAAGTACACACCGTCCACGACCTCAACGCTCAGTGTCTTGGGATTGCCACTTGCATCGCGCATGACCTCCAACTACCGGTGCCCTCGTTCACATAATAAATCTTGAAGCCTTCCAGCGAGTTATTGTGCTTGCTGTAGTAGTCCAGTAGGCTCTCATTCATACGAATCTTGACGGTTGCCTCGCCGGGCAGGTCGCCGCTGTGGGAGAAGCACATAGCCTGATAAGCAATGCTGTTCAGCGTTGTGCCGTCCTCTTTACTCTTACTGACGACATTGCTGACGATATCCTGCTCGAAGTCGGTGAAGGTGAACGCCACGCCCAGATTCACGCTGGAACCGTCGTAGTCATCCTTCAGCTTATCCTTCTCAAAGTCCCAGATAACATCGGTCTCATTGCTGGTACTCTTGACGGTGACCTCCATGCTCTTAGCCTTGTTGGACTTCTTCTGGAGTTCCTCAAACTTGTTGCCGCTCAGCGTCAGCGAGCTATCGATGCCGCCGGGGGGTAGAACTGCCTTGGGCAGCCGCCAGTTCCAGCTTTGCCTTGGTGGTATCTTCTTGGTTTTCCTTTGCAATGTCGTCCAAAAGATTTGTCGGTGTTCACGGCGTCCATCTCCGGGCGTCTCGTAGAACGGTACATACAGTACGCTTCCCTCAAACATATCGTTCTTCGGGACTGCGTCAACAAATTTTCCGTCCTTCGGCGTTGCAAAGTAGTTGTAAGTAAAGTTGGCTGCTGTGTCACCGTTCGACTGGTTGCTGACCGCGATCTGGCCAGCGTTCAGGTAGAACAGGTTGTGGTTCGTTGCGCCGCCGTTGACCTTGACGCCATACATGGAGGAGTAGCTACCATCCAGGTTGCAAAGTTTCGGCAACCAGCACGCCAGTCTTGTTGTTCAGGAAGGTGTTGCCATTGATGTACACATAGCGCTGGTAACCGTCCAGCACTAGCGCGGTGTTGTTGTCAGTAAAGTTGTTACCATATGCCGCGCAGCTTTGGCTGTTGACAACATTACGATCCATCACAACGCCCTCGTTGTAGCCTGTGATTTCACCAGTAACGGACTTCACGCACATCAGAAATTGCCGTGCCGCTGCCTTCCACAGGGCTGGTAAAGTTGATGTTCTGCACTTCCACATTCTTTTCGGTAGCGCGGATTGTGCCCTTGATGTTCGGTTTGCTGCTGTAGTTGCCGTCCAAACGGATGCCTGGCACATCGACCACAAAATTGCCTTCGTAGTCTCCAGTCTGTACCTGAATCCATGTGCCGGGAGCCAGCGTAGCGCTCGCCAGCACACTCTGCAGTTCATCCGTATTCGTTACACGCACGGTTTCGGTTGCGCCGCCTTCCGTAACACGGAAGGAATAGATTGACTTAAACGACTGGCCGTTCTTCATCGTGACCGTTGCAGTGAACTCATACTCAGCAAGTTCATTGTAGTTTATCTGGTATTCGAAGAAGTAGGTACCATCTTCACGACCTTGGCGCAAAACCTGTGCATTCTTATCGTCACTGGATGTAACTTTAATGGAGTCCAGATTGTCAATGGTATCATAGTAAGTGCGGCTATTGTAATTGCCACTGGCGAAGAATACATACAGCTTGTTGGTGCCAACATAGTCATTTTTTATTGCGCTACTGCCAGACCATGTCTCGTAATCCTGACTTTCGCCCTTTGAACCGAAGCAAACTTCCATACCGTTAGGCAGGTAACTGCTGTAGGAACGGCTGCTCCACGACAGCGTCACGTATGCGGAGGACTGCGTGCCGTCCTTGCGGGTGATGACCGCTGCAAAGTATGCGTTCTCATACGGCAGGGAATGTTGCGCCGTAAGGGTAACTATAGTCGGGTCGCTAGCATCCTGCGCCCAAGTCAGGGATTCAGGCAGATTTGTCTTATAAGTGATTTCCTGGATGGTATCCTTGTTCTCGTTCACCTTCAGGCGCACGCTGGGGTACGCAGCGGTCAGGGAAGTGGACTGAATGACATTCCGGGTGTCGGGATTCACAAAGTTGGAACGGCTTCCTGCCACAACATTCGTACCATAGTTGAGCGTCGCGTTGAAACTCTTTTCCTGTCCATCCTTGACAATCGTGATAATAAAACTCAGATATTTGTTGGAGTAGCTGTTGTTGTTGACCGCATACGCTTTCAGCGGGGTGAAGAGGACATAGCCTTCTTCTGCATTGAAAGTGCAGCTATAGTAATCGTTAGCTGCCAGCCAGGCATCCTTGATGGTATAGCCAGCTTCTTTCAGTGTCTTCAGAAGCCAAGGTGCGGGTATACGCTTATAAGTCTTGCCCACAGTCCAGGTGCTCTCACCAAACAGATGCGCCGCCTCCGTTGCGCCTTCCAGCCAATAAGTCAGAGAACCGTTGTAGTAAGAAGAATCCGACAGATGACCGTTACCGTTGTCAGTGCTTTTGAGCCATCCTCCATCGTAGCTTCCAGTTCCATAACAAACTGACCGCTGACATCGTTCCAGACAATCGTGGATGCACCGTTGTCATAACGGATGGAGTTAAGTACTTGCTCAAGGCGTCTGCGTTGCGCAAGGTGAAATTCTTCACGCCGTCGGTAGCTGCACGCAGCGTCATCGTCTCACCGCCGTAGAGGCTCACACTGTTGCCGCCATTCAGCGTACGGGTTCCGAAGCTGTCGGCTTGCACCGTATAAAGCAACCTTGTTATCCCCTACAATGTACAGCGTACCATACTGAACCACCATGGCATAAGAGCCATCCTCCAGGGTTGCATTCAGGGTATAGCTGAAGTTCTGGGGCTCCACATCGTCGGCAACCGTGATGGTGATGCCGCCCCAATCATTGCGATCCATACGGATCTTATCCTCACCAACAGGCGTACCATCCGCAGACTTCACCACGTAGGTAAAACCTTCGTCGATATTGCCATAACCTTGGACAAACACATTGTTTTGGCTGCCGGGCCGCAGTTCCAGATAGAACGTAGTACCGTACCCATCGGCAGAGTTCATCACTAATTCACTGGATATCTTGATAAGGCTCATATTGCTGATACGGACACTCTTGGCTGCCCGTAGTCTGGGGATTCAGATAATATCCATAGGCAATGCCCGTCTGCTCATCAATCAGCGGCAAGGGCTGCTTCCACTCAAATTTCAGCTTGCTTGTAACATTGTTGAAGCTGACGGTAACATAATCATCCACATTGATCGGCGCATTGGTGCTGATGGTAAAGCCGGTCGACTATCGCCGCACAGTTGGGCCAGGCTTTTTGGTCTGGCCGGTTGCATTGATGGTATACTCTGCCGTTGTACCAGCCTTACCGTTGGGGATGACAGAAACTTGCTTACCCGTAGTCGGATTGACTGCAATCGGGTAATACCATGGGTAGTGCTGCTCCTTCTGCTGTAAGACAAACTATTCGCATAGGATGTCTCATAGTTTTCATCCTTATACGACACCTGCAGCGAGCAGTTCACATCGTCCGGAATGTCCTTCTTAAATGTAATGTTCAGGATGCCGTTTTTGACATTTGCGCCAATATACTCACACTGTTCAATAGGCACCACTGTATTGCCATTGACAAAGACATCAAAGGTAAAACCTTCATCCTTCAGCGCATCTTTGGCAAGGTAAACATTGTCGTTGGTGTAGTAGCCCGCAACTGTAATATGGTTGTTCGTCTTGCTGAAACTAGCGCCGCTGGCCTCATCATTAAAGAAACTCAGGCCAATCATTGCGCGGCCCGTGCCGGAGTTCATGCTGAATCCCAGCTTCGTACCCAGGAAACCGAAGGCGTATACACCTGTCACAGAATCGTTCAGGTCACTTTCCACGGTATAGGTCAACTTAGCCGTTGCCAGATCGATGCCGATGGTGACTCCGTTCGGGATGTTGCCGCCGACCCATGCCTTGCCCTCAGTGGGCAGTGCACGGCCATTCTTGGTTCGGATATCATAGGTGTATGTACCAGCCTTCTTTGGCAAGGTGCGCACACGTGTGCCATCCTGGTACAGTTCCAGCTCTACGCCATCATTGTTGAGCGTCAGATCGGGATAGTACGCAGACGAACGCACATACGCACCGTCGGTGCTCTCCACAGTGAAGCCATACACATAGCAGTTATCCTGACTATAGATGTCAGAACCAGTATCCTGATACAGTTCTGGCACTTTCTTGACGGTAATCGTTGCCTTGCCGTCCTTTTTCCGCGATGTCAAAGTATTCGGCGACTTCTTCATCGGATAAGTATCTGATATTATTCCAGCCATAGGTGGAAGTCATAACGCGGTACTTGTAGTTGGTAATACCCAGATCTTTGAAGGAAGTCTGCTGACCGTTGTAATCAACATACGGCTCCACCGTAAAGGAATTTCCCTCACGCAGGGTAGCACTGCCACTGCCAGTTGTTCTCAGGTTGACATTGACCGATGGCGTGCCAACATTAAAGGAAACGGAGAACTGCGCAAACTGGGTCTTACCCTCCAGCGTGACGCTTGCCGTGGTCGCAGAGCTGCCGGTGAGCGTAATGTCCTTCAAAACCGTAAGGCGGACTTTGCCATCAGCATACAGTTCTGCCTTGATGTAATCAGCCAGCGTCTCACCATCACCAAGCGCAATTTTAGCACTGTCGTAATCATTCTGGCTCAGCGTGAGGTTCCAGCCATCCGCAGGCAGCGGCTGCTGGCTGGATGTGCTCTGATCGTAGTAAGTCAAATCGCCCAGCATAGTCGCGCCAGCCTTAAGGCCCAGTGCGCCCAAACCAGTCAGGTTGTTCAGATTGGCACCGACCCAATCTTTGTACATATATGTCGTCGCAACCAAGTCATACTCCGTACAGGGGAATGTGATCTTGATCTCAGAGCCGTCATAATTCAAACCCTGCGGCAGAGTAGTGTAGTCAAATTTCAGGTTGACGGCATCCGTGTCCGGCTTGTAGGTTGCCTGCACAGGTACAGTAACCTTTTTTGACCGTCGGCATCCGTATAACTCAATTCAGCCGAGGGACCCGCCACCGTATCCAGCGTACCGTATTTCGACCAGCCCAGATTGTTGTGAATGCTGCCCGTATAAACGCTTATATCTGCACCAGCATCACTTTTTAGCCTTGTCCAATCGGCACTACCGCTAATATACAGGTTCGGAGAGCCTGCGCTTACGTAAACTCGGAACTGGCCCACGTTGCACTTTGCATCAAAGTAGATTGTCGCACTCTGGTTCTTGAGCGGGATATCCTTCAAAACCGTAAAGCGCAGTTTGCCATCTTCCACAAACTCAGGCTTAACATATGTAAGCATTTCATCGTTGGAAATATCTGCATTGCTATCATAGCATGCGCCAGACCAAGTCCAATCCAAATCGGGCATGGGCTGGTCAGAATATGCCTGGTTATCATAGTAGGTGATATCCATCGTCATAGATGCACCCACTTTGGTTCCCAGCGTTCCAGGATTTTTATTAGTAGTTGAAATGCTAAAAGAAGACTTCTGGTAAACACTCGTCTTCACAGTCAACGTGTACTCTGCGCAGGGGAAGGTAACACAAATCACTGCATTAACATCAGCGTCAGGCACATCACTCCGCGCCATTTTCAGGTTTACTACGTCTTTAACTGCATCATAAGTGGCCGTAACAGGCACTTCATGTGCCGTACCGTCGCTATCGTTATACGTCAGCACCACAGAGGACCTGTTGCCGTATCCAATGTGCCCAGCGCAGACCAAGCAGTTCTGTTGTAGCTGCTGTTTAAGCTGGCCTCAAGATTGGAGCCATGCTCACTGCACAGGTCAAAGTAATTCAGCACACTATTGTAGGGATAGACATTCGGCGCACCAATGTTCAGCCTGAAACTTTGCAGTAGTAGCATACTTGGTTTCTACTGTGCAATCGACATAGTGCGAAGAGTTCGAACTATTCAGCGGGATATCCTTTTTCACGGTAGCCATGATTTGCGCAGTCACATTATCGTAGGTCACATCCAGATAATCCGAAAGCGTGCCAGAGTCAATGCTCAAACCATACGGGTATTTATCCAGCACTACTTCTGCATCATCGCCAGCCTGGTAAGGTATATCATATTTGCCTGTTTCACTGTTATATTGATAAAGCGTTCCCTTTATTGGTGCTGCCGGCCTTTTCACCGATTGACACTCTGTCAGACACAAGCTGTGTACTGGCCGTGGTTTTCTGCACTTCTCTCCACGAATAGCAAATCGTTCCATCCGCGTAGGTCAAAGCCAGCGACAAAAACCAAGTTGCAGAGTCCACATCCGTAGGTTCTTTTGCTCAACTTTACGTTCACGGCATCATTGCTTTTATCATACACTGCGGTAACATAATCGCATAAATCTTCTTCTTCGTATGCGTTGTTATGCAGCGTGACTTTAACATCTTTAATTTCGCCGTATTTCGACCAGCTATTGTTGGGTGCAAGTTTCAGCGCCTTGCCATCTGCACTTAACAGTTCGTTCCATTCAGGGCTTCCGTAAATCGATTCCCAGTAAACACCAGGGACATACTGAAACTCTTTTATTGCATAGAAGTAACTGCCGTTACTGTCTTGTGCAACCACGCTTAAACCAGCCAGCGCTCTCAGCTCTACATCAACGGCATAGCCATACTTAATGCCAGACGGGAAACGAACGACCACATTTCCATCTGCATCCGGCTGGCTGACGACTTCAACACCATTCAGACCAGATACCGTCAGAATCTTATATCCGTTAAGGTTAAGTTTTACAGTGTAGTCTGTATCGTAATCGGGTGTGCTAGTAGGCTGTCCACCAATGCTAAAGTTCGGCGATAAGTAGCCGTGTATAAACTTATAGGGTTCTTCATACCCTTCGGGTGCTTCTGTATCGCTAACTTGCACCGGCAAGGTAATTTTGTTGTAAGTACCGTCATCATTGGGCATCGGGTCATAGTAAGTCACCGACACAAGTGGGTAATTTTCCACGGGTGCGTAAACCCAATAGTCGCCATCAATGAACATAACACTGACAGCGATATTATAGTCAGAATCCTCCCCGCATACCGTAATATAGGTGTTGCCCGGTGTATCCTGGTGTCCCGTGCTATATTCCATAATCGGCATTGCATTTGTGCCTGTATTACCAACTTTTACAGGCAGTTTTCCGTAATAATAGTCCGGGTCTGCTGCCTTATACAAAATCAGCGTCGTCTCCGGATCAGCATCATCAGGGCTGGCCGTCTCGGTAGTGGCGGCTGCCTCAGCAGCTTGCTCCGCAGGGGCGTCAGCCACAATCTCCACCGGCTCCTCCGTCGGCACAGGGTTCTGCCGTCGGCTCGGCGGTAGGCTCAACCGTCGGTTCCAGAGTCGGCATTTCCGTCGGCTCAGGGGTGGCGGTGGGCTCCGCCGTAGGAGCTGGGGTTGCCTCAACCGGGGTCTCGGTCGGCGCGGGGGGTCGCCTCCTGCGTCGGCGTCTCTACAGGTGCAGTTTCCGCAGGGGTATCCTCTGCGGGCTGTTCCTGCACAGTGGCCGTGGGCTCGGTTATGGGCAGGGTGTCATCGGCGTAAGCCACCGGCGCCATCATGCTTGCAACCATTGCCGCCGCAGCCAAAATCATGGACAGCAATCGTTTCATTCCAAATTTCCTCCTTATATTTACAGGCTCTTACGCCTGCTGCGCACAAAAAATAGCATAAAGGGAGGGCAAAGCATCTTTTGCAGATACATTTGCCCTCCCTTACATTAATGTTTCAGATATAAAGGATCAAATTGCCGTGGATTAGTCGTTGCGCTTTTTCTTGAACAGCACCGCGATCAAACCGCCCAGGGATGCCACCGCCAGTGTGATAAGCGTCGTCAGCGGGAATGCATCGGATGTCTGTGGGATGGTAGTAGCCGCCGCAGCGGGCTTCGTGGTCTTGTTGGCCGTGCTCGTCGTAGTGGTTTTATTATTGGTGCTCGTTGTGTTGCTGCTGTTGCTATTGTTATTATTGCTGCTGCCGCTACTATTGTTGTCGGCTGGCTTATTCAGTTCTGCCAGGGTTGCAACGGCCTTTGTATAGATTGCATAGTTGCTGCCCAGCGCAGTCTGCAAGGCGGAATCGGTCATCTTGTAAGGTGCCGCTTTCAGTTCATTCACGATTGCCGTGATGGCAACAACATCCTGCTCCTGTGCCTTGGTAATGGTCGCCAGGCAGTGCCTTGATCTTTGCGTTGGCCTGCTTGATCTTCTCCTCGACAGCCGCAGCCTGAATCTTGTCCGTCGTCTCGTAGTTGGTGAACTCAGCCTTGGTCTGTTCCTCGGTCATGCCGTATTTTTTTAGCCGCAGCGTCCATATCCTTACGCAGGGCGTCATATTTGGCAATGTCATACGGATAAGTCCAGCTGTCCAGCTCTGTCTGCATCTTGCTGTTCAGGCCCGTCAATTCGCTGTTCATAGCCTTAACAGCAGCCGCATATCTGGTGTAGCGCTTCCAGCCGTTTACTCCCATCGTGGTTTCGTCCACCGCTACGCCGCGATCCTGCAAAGCCTCGATGTCTGCAGACAGCTTTTTCTTCCGCAGCCTTATCATCGTACCGGACATCCTTATCGTCCTTCAAGCTCTCCAATGTGGCTTTTCATGTCCGCCTGGGCCTTTTTCCAAATCAGTAATGCCCTTCTGTGCGTCGGCCAGCTTCTGCTTTTCAGCTGCAGTGAAGCTGTCTCCCTTAGTTTCCAGAGCCGCAATTTCCTTGTTCAGAGCCTCGATGTCGGCCTTCTCGGTCAGTTTGACAGTATCTGCGCCGGGCAGAGCCGCGACCGCTTTGTGGGCATTTTTGCTGCGCTGTTCCAAATCTGCCAGAGCCTTTTCGGCAGCAGTCAGATTCTTCAATTCAGCGTCTGTGAAGGTAGCCTTGTCTTCATCCTGCATTTCCTTCACGCGGCTGCGGAGTTTTTCGATGTCAGCCTTATCGGTCAGCTTTTCTGACATCCTCGGCACGCACCATACTGCCGAGGTCTTTCACCAGATCGGCGCGCTTCCCATTCAAGGCTTCCAGAGTGTTATTCGCCGTTTCCAGTTTCTTCAGCGTCGCATCATCCAGTGCCTGATGATGGTCGTCACCGTAGGCCTTCTGCACATCCTCAGCAGCTTTTTGGCTGCATAGATCTGGTCGATCATGTTCTGTTCTAGCGTGACCTTCTCCGGCAGGGCCTCGATCTGTGCCTTCACATCCGCGATGGCCTTTTCAGTTGCAGCCTTGGCGTCAACGGCCTTCTGGTAGTCAGCGTAGTTCGTGATCTTCGCCTGCGGGACTTCCTCGTCCTTGAGCAGAGCGTTCACGCGGGTAGTGACAGCATCGATCTTCTCGATTTCTGCCAGCGTTGCGTCCTTCGTGGGCAGCGTGCCGATGGCGGTGATGACATTGGTGATTTCGGTCTCGGTAGCATGCAGCTTCTTCTCACCGTCAACCAGCTTCGCCAGGTCACTCTCGGCCAGCACATCGCCGTAGTCGTTCACCAGCTTGTCCGCTTTCTGACGCAGCTCGCGGGTGGCATCAGCGCTCTCTTGCCGTAGTTGATATAGGTAAACTCTTTCAGTTCCTTCTTGACGGCGTCGATTTCCCTCAGTCGCCTGGCCCAGAGCCGCCTTGGCCTTGGTGTACTTATTGTAGTTGGTAACATACTTCGCGTTGTCAACGCCCAAGTCGGTCAATTCGTCCAGTGCAGAGTCAATATTAGAAATCAGCTTGATGTTCGCGTCGGTCACTTCCACCTTGTCGGGCAGGGTGTCGATGAGGGCGATTGCGGCATCAATCTTCTTCTCGGTGCTCTCAACTGCCGTCTCGGCGTCGGTCAGATTCTTGATGGCATTGCCGGTCAGTACATCACCGTACTGCTTGTTCAGGTCATCGACTTTCTTGCGCAGTGCAGCAACAGCATCCTTATCGCCGTAACCGGTGTACTTAAAAGTGGCAGCTTCGTCAGCGGCAGCCTTTACAGCATCACTGGCGTCGTTGACAGTCTTCTCAAAGTCAGCGAACTTTTTGTAGTTGCTGATCTCGTTCTCAATGTCAACACCCTTATCGGCCAGCGCGTCCATAGCGGTACGCAGGTCTTTCAGTGCGCTTTCTGCCTCGCTCAGGGGATTGAGCGGAGTTGCGGTCTTAGCATTGATGAGCGCAACAGCCGCATTGATTTCCTTTATTGGTCTGCTCTACAGCGTTCTTGGCGTCAGTCAGGTTCTTCAGTTCAGCGTCGGTGAGAATATCATCACCGTATGCCGCCTTCAGGGCATTCAGTCGGTCGTTCAGCTTCTCGACCTCGGTCTTGTCGCTGTAGTCAGTGTAGGTAAAATCCTGCAATGTCCGCTTTCAGCGCGTTCACCTCACCCTTGGCGGCATCCACCTTCTCGGACAACGTCACAAAGTCACTGTAGTTAGAAATATCGGCGTCAGGATCAACGCCTTCTTTCACCAGTGCCTTAACCGACGTTTTAACAGCCTGCACCGCAGAGTCCGCTGCGGCAAGAGGCTTCAGGCTGGTGGGCAGCTTGCCGATCTCTGTGACAACCGCATCGACCTTACCGCCGGTAGCCGTAACAGCCGCTTCGGCGTCAGTCAAGTTCTTCAGGTCGGCATCGGAGAGAATATCGTCGCCGTACTTCGTCTGCAGGGCCTTGACCTTGCCGCGCAGCGCACTCACCGCCGACTTATCGCCATAACCGGTGTATTTGAAGTCCTTGATGTCATTTTTGATGCTATCAATTTCTTCAAGCGCAGCGTTCAGCTTTTCTTCCGCAGCTTTGTAAGTACTGTAGTTAGCAACTTCCTTCTCCACCTCAACGCCCTTGTTCGCCAAGGCTTTCAGCTGATCCCGAACCTTGCTGACTGCCTCAATCGTAATCGCCGTCGGCTGAATATCGGACGGCAGCGCAGCAATATCTGCTTGAGCAGTCTGAATCTCGGCATTAATTTCATTAACGACTTTACGGGCAGCGGCAATCTTGTTCAGTTCAGCTTCCGTCAGCTTACTATATGCAGCGGGTCCGTTGTCTTCAGGTCCGCAACTGCCTTTTCTGCGGCTTCGAGATTCGCCTTGCAGGTATAGTCAGGTGCTGCGTCCGGCAGCTTTGCAATAGCCGCGCGGGCTGCGTCCAGCGCAGTGGTATCAATGGTAATGTTCAGTTTAGAAGTATTGCCCAACTTATCAGTGGCAGTCAGCGTGCCGCTTTCCGTCAAGCTATACGAGCCATCAGCACTCAAAGTCAATTCCTTGCCGCCGAAGGTAACAGAGTCCAGACCGATCCCATCATCCGCCACCGTAACGCCGACAGGGGGCGTAGAAGAACTTTACCGTTGCTAGCGGGTATCACTCAGCGTAATCGTGGGGAGCCTTGGTGTCAACCTTGAGGCTTGTGTTGTTCTCAATCTCAGCGGTTGCCTTCACAAACAGCTTGTTGCTCTGGCTGACGAAGTCACCAAAGGCGCTGTCTGCGTTGTCCTTGCCCTTGCTCGTCAGGTTGAATCCCAACGACTTAGACAGTCCTTTGGGAATGTCGGTCTTTGCCTGAAAATTATACTCAGCAACGACAGTGCCATCATCGGACAGCTTAACATAATTGACAACCCACTTGCTAAGGTCGTCCTCATCCTGCTCCGGGTCCGGGCACTCAATCAGCATGGTGACAAAGTTCTCTTTTGGGGGAAGCAAAGCCGCTGACATCATAACCGGCATCCAAAAACGCCTTGCCCAGCGTTCTCGTCTTTGGCAGCGGTTTGAACACATCAGAGTCATACCGCAGTTCCAAGTTCATTGCAATCAGGCCCGCCTTGTTCTCTGCGGTAGCCCACGCGGCATCGGAGATGGAGATTGTCACCTTGACCGTATCCCCAGCCTTGACATACCCGCCGTCAACACCGCTGACGGCAACTTTCATCTTATAATTGTACGCCTTGCTCTGTCCGTCATCCGCAAATGCCTGCGCTGCAGAATCCAATGCAATGCTCTGCGCCGTCTCCGGTGTAGCCTGCGCATTATCCGCAAAAGCCTGATAGGGAACCATGTTTGCCAAAATGGCCGCAGAGCACACAGTTGCCAACAAACGTCTTTTCATGCCGCTCTCTCTTTTCTGTATCTTGATTTATTTTTGTTTATCCGTTTTTTACTATAGTTACAGTTTTCGATTGAAAATGCCAATAAAATTATTATAGACTGCTTCAATAAAGGCTGCAACTGCGGCATATCATGTGGCACAATAAAAATTATTTATGCCACACGCTTGACATTTGTATCTGAACATTATAACTTTAGTTGTATACCGTAAAATTTGTATGTAGGAGTATGCCATGAGCCGACTGAGTGACCAAATTCAAAAGCTTATTGATCCGTTTCCCGGTTCATTTTCTGAACTTGCGCGCAGCGCGGGAATTGATCGCTCCACCTTATACAAAATTGCCAACGGGAAACGGTTACCTACTCACCGACAGCTAAAAAAACTGTTGGAAGTTTGCCATGCCACACCACAACAGCAACAGGATATCACCCAATCTTTCCATCTGATTACAACTGATTCCGCCACACAAGAGCGTAACATCCACCTGCAGACACTATTGGAGTCCTTTCTTCACAGCCCTACTCTTAATGATATCACGATTCCTGATGGTTCTCCAAAAATCAATGAATCATCGTTATTTACAAATTTTAACGATATCCAACTGACATTAACCTCTGCCTTAAAACGATACCTGTCCGCGCCCTCTGCGATGCCGCTCATGATTTCGCCTCGCTTACCTTCTATCCTATGTAATTGTCTTCGCTTCAGACCGCTGCCTCATGTCCGATTTCACATGAGATTTGGCAGTTCACTATGATAGTTCCCTACAGTGGCAACGATGATTCCTATAGTAGTTTGTCTGCACTGGCCGAAACCCTTCCTCTTCTATATGCGAATACCATGCAATATCGCGGCCGCTTGTTTTACGAAGACAGCCCCCTTTCACAACGCCCTGATATACTGTTTCCGCACTATCTGTTATTACCAGATCAGGCTTTTTTGTTCGACCAAAGCACTTCTGCCATGTATTGTATCCGTGACTGTTCAACTGTGTAGAATACTTACGCCTGCGATTCACACAGGAATATCTACGCGCCAAGCCGTATCTGATGCAGTACACCAGTAGTTCGGTACCTACGGGTGTTCTGGCCCAAGTGGGCGGGATACCAAATTCTGAAATCGCACTTTGCTATTTCAGTGAATCTTCCTTATTAGCATTCACACACAACACATCGATTTCCCCTGTGCTTCGGCAAAAAAGATTACATTCACTGCGCCAGCAATGTTTGAACGGCTCACTAGTTCGCTTAGTTGACCAAGATGTGTTTTCCCTTAGCGCTGACCATTCCATCCATATTACAGCCGAGCGTCACCTTTTGGTTCAACACAAGTTACCTTCCGGCATTCGCCGCTATGAATTGCTCGATAAAGATATAACTGATGCTATTTTACAGTATTTGCATGTATTGGAAGGCTCCCCCTTGCTGCATACACGCCAATATACCATCGACTTTATTGATTGCTGCCTCCGCATTATATCCAAATAGTATAACTCAGGCCATTTGCACCGACTTCTTTCTGCCGGATATCGTAGGTCATGGCCACCGTGGAATCAAAATAAGTTGGCTTCTGGTCAAATTTACCGATTCTCCGGTGTTTCTCAATTTAATCAGCAAGGTGAATCTAAACTGATTCACTTTTTTCGAGTCAAGATTTTGGGATGAATCTAAACTGATTCACTCTGGAGCATATACGAATTTGTATGCGTATCCGCTTTGTTTACCCCCCGCTTTGAGCGGGGAACATGTTTTGCTAGCATAGCACGTGGTCATCCATATGCACATTTCTGGGGTGTTTCCCAGACTCCCTGAGGTCGCTCTGCGTCAATAAAAAAGGCAAGCCGCAGAATAAAACGGCTTGCCTTTTATAAAGAAATTAGAGCCGCACACCTTGCAGGAGTTTTACAACTGCAAATTCCGCGAGGAAGGGCTGTCGCCCAAGACGCTTCGCAACTACCACATGGCATTACACAAGTGCTTACAACAGGCCGTAAAGGAGCGCTTATTAGTCTACAATCCCTGCGATGCCGTGACCCTGCCCGGCGGAGAGAAACCTGAAATCGTAGTCTTTACCAACGATCAGCAGCGGGCGCTGGTGCAAGCCAGCTACCGCCACCGCTACGGCGTTTTTATCCGCTTAGACCTGTGTACGGGATTACGCATGGGGAGTTGCTGGCACTGAAATGGGAAGACATTGATTTCAGCACCGCCCAACTCCATGTACCCCCGCACCATCAACCGCCTTGCCAAGTACGAAGCCCATGACGGCGAAAACAAAACCGAAATCGTATTCGGCACACCCAAAACGAAAAACTCCCGCCGCATGATTCCGCTAACCCGCACAATGGCAGACGAGCTTGCTCGTTGGAAACAGCAGCAGGCGCAGGACAAGATTCGGGCAGAGGATAAGTACACCGACGATGACTTCATCGTCACCAACGAGTTTGGACACTACTTTGAGCAGAAAACTTTCAAGGATTACTACGACCGCCTGTTGAAGGATGCCGACATCGGACACTTTACCTTCCACGCCCTGCGGCATACCTTCGCTACTCGCGCGCTGGAGCGCGGCATGGATTACAAAACACTGTCGTCCATCCTCGGTCACTACTCCGTAGCGTTCACAATGGACACATACGTCCACAGCATGGACGAACACAAGCGGCGCGAAATGGACAAGATGGACGATATGTTCGGAATGCAGTACAGTATCTCCGTGGAGAACCAGCCTTATCCGGTGCTTTGCACACTATCCCCGGACGGCTGCACCGCCCATGTTCCTGACTTCCCAAAAGTTACCGCACAAGCGCCAACACTAGACGCCGCCCTGCTGGAAGTCAAGCAGCAAATCAAAAAAAGCCCTGCGCCAGTACAAGAACCCGCCCATTCCTACCAAGCAAGAACAAATCATCGTGCCAAACAACAGCGTGTTGGTACTCGTCAAAGCGAGCTGACTACACTGACCGCTCCTATATTTACCTGCCAACTCCGCAAAATTTATCCACAAAAAGTGCCCGGACGGTTGAAAAATCTCAACCGTCCGGGCGCAGTCGTTTTGCTGTTTTGGGGTCAAAGTTACCAGATCGTTACCACTTTTGTCTATAATGTAGAAAAAAGCTCGTTGAAACTTGTCGTTTCAACGAGCTTTTGTTGGTTGCGGAGAGAGGACTTGAACCTGCGACCTTCGGGTTATGAGAAAAATCTAAAAATCGTGCGTTACAGTGCTGTTTTGTTGGGTTTGGTGGTATTGCGTACCAAGGCTCAGAACGGATTTTGTCCCATGTGTACAAAGGAGTGCTGCATGGTGCTGACCCGTTCCAAACCCTTTTGGGGGCAGTTTTGGGGGCAAATCTGCAAGACAGATTCTCATACGCACCAATCAAATAAATGCGCAGCTTTGGTTCCATTGAGAAATGCGGATACCAATATCACGAGGTTCTCGCACAGGAAAAGCCCAACGAACCGGTATATAAGTTTTACTCTCCGGCAAGAAGTTGTACGAAAGTACCACGCCACAACAGCCCCACACACCACCCCTGTCGCCGCGAGAAATGCCTCTGTTTGGGCACGTTCGCAAAGCGTCAGCACCGATGCCCGCCCAGCCATATACCGCCCCAAATTCCCTGCCTTTGGGGCTTTTTTGCCCAAGAACGGCTTTTCCTGCGCAGGCTTTTCCCAGACGGGTTTCACCTGTACAGGAAAAGCCTGCACAAATAAATACTAAATAAATTAAATACTAAAAAAGCAAATACGAATCCTATCTTATCCGCAAAACATAAAATTCGGATTTTTATGCTGTAATCCTACAGTGATGCGTACAACTTAACACCGGAGAGTACAACTTGCGATTGCACTTAGGCACTTCCGTGCGGTATAATTTTCCTATCAGCCACACCGGTTGCATACTGTTGCGTAAGACGCAGAAAAAAAATCCTGCTCGTAAGGCGACGGTTTCCGTGGCATCGACATAAACAAAAAGTGTCCGCGCAGTGGGTCGCTCAGTGAAATCTTTTCTTGTTTTTAAGGCGATACCGCATAATTCTAAGTGTCGCGCAGCCGCCGGAACGGTGCTTAAGCCGTAAGGCGGGGTAATTGTGCGGTATTGCCTAGATAAAAGGAGCTTTTTATGAGAACCGTAGATCTTCTCTTTTTTTTATGGGGCAAAGTAATATGGCGGGGCGCGGGGAAGCCGCCCTTGCCCCCTGTTGTCGCCCCCCGGCATGGGGTACGAATACCGCGCCGTCACCGACCCCGACACACTGCACCCGCTGGAAGAACCCTTCGGTGTGAACGAGAACGACCCCGCCGGTGTGTATGAGAACCGGGCATGAAAACGGGGGCGATGGTGTCGTCCTTCGTCAATGCCTGCACCGCCCAAACCGGTGTGCCGGTGGTGGGCGTGTCCTGCGCCAAGGGCGGCTCTGCCATTGCCAAGTGGTTGCCCGGCACACCGTACTATCAGGGATGCCGTGCGCCCGCGCCCGCAAGACGCGCGCCTTTTTGCAGGCAAACGGCTACACCATCCGCCACAGCGCCATGGTCTGGTGCCAGGGTTGCACCGACGGCGACCTGCACACCCCCAAGGACGTTTACAAAGCCGACACCGAGCGCGTTCTGCACAGCTTTATGCAGGACGCAGGCGCGCAAACCTGCTTTTTGATCCAAATCGGCAACCAGCGCGATGAGCTGGAGCTGTACCTGCCCATGCAGCAGGCGCAGGAGGAACTGGCCGCCGAACAGGGCGACATCGTGCTGGTCAGCCGTCAATTCAAGACCTTCGCCGCAAAAGGGTTGATGAAGGATCGCTTCCACTACCTGCAGCCCGCCTACAACGCTGTAGGCACCGAAGCCGGCAGAAACGCAGCGGCCTATTGGAATCGCTGACAAAATACGAAAAAACCCAACCGCAAAACGGTTGGGCAATTTTTTATTTTACACAGTGTCGGTCATCCTGCGCAGATACCGCACATCGGCGGTGTCGGCGGGCAGAATAACCCTCATCGCGCAGCAGCGGTGCTGCGGGCGCACGGTTCGCCAGGAAGGCGCGGATGGCCGTATAGTCCATATCCCCCTCGCCCAGCGGCAGCGAGGGTCTTGCTGCCGCCGGCCTCGATGCGGCAGTCCTTGACATGCACGGCGCCAAGCTGATCGCCGATGACCTCCAGCCAGCGGCTCCAGTGGGCGGTCTGGTACGCTTTGTCCTGTCCGTCCGCGGCACAGAACAGGTTGACAGGGTCAAAAATGACCCGGCAGTGGGTTTCGTCCGCGGCGGCGTCCAGCACCTCGCGCAGCAGCTCCGGCGTGCAGAGCGGGTGTACATCCACCGATTCCACTGCAAACACGGCGTCAAGGCGGGCGGCCTCCTCGGTGATGCGGGCGATGCTGTCGAGCATCAGCGGGCGGCGGCAGCCTTTTTTCCTCGTCCGTGCAGGGGCCCCACGCGGTCTCGCTGCCCACCATTTTGGCTCCCAGCACCTTGGCATAGCCCAGCGTGCGCTTTACGGCATCCACAGCGGCGCGGCGGGCGTCCGCATCAGGGGCAGACAGGTCCTGATAGCAGCTCAGCACCGAAATTTCCATCCTGCGCGGCAAACGCCGTGCGGATCTCTGCAAGCTGTTCTTCGGTGATATGGGCAAAATCTGCAATGCCCGCAATGCCGCGGGGCATGGCCAGCTGGGCGCCGGTGTAGCCCTTGGCGTGCAGCACAGCGGCCAGCTCGGCGGCGGGCAGCTTGCCGTAGTCATGGGCGCGGCATCCGATCCTTGTCATGGTTCAGTCCTCCGTTCCCGCAATGCGGGGCAAAAATACAAAGTTGTGGCCGCTGTCCGGGTGGGCCTTCTGCTCCGGCGTAAAGCGTGCAAAATGGCTTTCGGGGTCGGCGGCGATCCATGCGTCCAGCTCGGGGGCTGTGCGCGCCCGGCCGGTGCTTGATGTTCACATTGGTGCGCGGCTCCTCAAAGGTAGGAGAAAAGCACCCCCTCCTGCACACAGATGAGATGCCAGCGGTCCCCCTCGACCAGCCCCTCGGTGACAATGCGCAGGTGATGCTCCATATAGCTGCACCAGCTGTCGGGCGGCAGCAGCGCAATGCGTCCGCGGCGGCGCTGCGGGCAGCGGCCCCGCTGCCAGTCGGCGGCGGTGGTGGGTACATCGTGGTAAAAATACGGCTGCATGGCGGCCCATGGGCGGGTGCTGCGTCACCCAGAACGGGCGGCCACGGCAGCAGCGCTGCGTCCAGCGCGGGGCAAAGCCCCTGCGGCGTGAACGGGCGGTTCAGTCCCTCGGCATAAAAAAACAGGTGGTTTTCATACCGGAAAAGGCTTGCGGTCAGGATTCGCTCCTCCGCCTGTGCTTTTTGCAGCGCAGCGGAAAAGTCGGCAAAAACGGTATCCTCGGCCTCCCCGCCCAAAACGGCATGAAAGGAGCCGCGGCAGACGGCGGCATCGGCCAGCGATGCAGGCAGTGTGCAGGGCATAACATTCCTCTCCTTTATCTTGTGATTATTCTTTATTGTACAATGCCCGGGCAGCAAAAGATATGCGGCATAGTGCAGTATTCTTTGTGATAATTGCACTTTACATACCCCTGCTTCTGTGCTATGCTGAAGGAAGAATATAGGGCAATACCGCATAATTCTAAGTGCCGATACGGCGAGCGAGGTGCGGCAGCTGCTAAGCCAAAAGCGCAGATAATACTGGATGTCTTATCGAGCATTTTGGCAACGCAGATGCCGTGCCGCAGCCGCCGGAGCGGTGCTTAAGCCGTCAGGCGGGAATTGTGCGGTGTTGCCATAGACAAAAAATAAGGAGCAGGAGCGATGGACTACAGTATCTTACGCTACGGCGCTGTGGCAGACGGTGTGACCAACTGCGCGGCAGCCATCCAACAGGCGGTCGATGCGGCCGCAGCGGCGGGCGGCGGGCGCGTTATCGTGCCGGCCGGGCGCTTTTTGAGCGGCTCCGTGCTGCTGAAGGACAATGTGGAGCTGCATCTGGAGAGCGGCGCGGTTCTTATCAGCAGCCTGAACCCCGCAGATATTACCCCGTTCCCTCAGGGCGGGGACGGCACCGACCCTGACGACACCGCCGACGGCTGGGAGGGCGGCTTCTTTTTGGGGCCAGCCACGCCAAAAATGTGACCATCAGCGGCATGGGCACGATCTACGGTCAGGGCGACAAGGTGTTTTTGGACAAGAATGTGGACAACGGCTTCCACGAATGCCCGAAATTCTGCGAGGCATTCCGCCCGCGCATGATGCTGTTTGAAGCAGTCGAAAACTTTACCGTGCGCGATGTGACCCTGCAGGACGCGGCGTTCTGGACGCTGCACATGGCGGGCTGCCGGCATGTGCGTATCCAGAACATCATGATTTTAAACGATGACCGCGGCGCCAACAATGACGGTATCGACCCCGATTGCTGCCAGGATGTCGTCATCTCCAACTGCATCGTGCGCACCGGCGATGACGCCATCGTGGTCAAATCCACCGGGCCGATGTCCCGCCGCTACGGTGCAAGCGAGAATGTGGCCATCACGGGCTGCATCTTACATTCCCGCGGTTCTGCGCTGAAAATCGGAACCGAGACCCACGGTGTGATCCGCAATGTGACGCTGAGCGACTGCGTCATTGACGACTGCTCCCGCGCGGTGGGCGTCTGGGTGCGGGACGGCGGCACAGTGGAGGACATCCATGTCCACCATCTGACCGGCTGCACCCGCCGCTACGCCGACTCTTACCAGCTGCCCGGTGCGCCGGGCTGGTGGGGCAAGGGCGAACCGGTGTTTGTCAGCGCCACACCGCGCAAGGGCAAGACCGGCCCGGCAGGCGTGATCCGCCGTGTCAGCTTTGACCATTTGTACCTGACAAGTGAAAGCTGCGCCTTTGCGGCCGGCGAGCCGGACAGCGAAATTCAGGACCTGCGCATCAGCGAGATGCACCTGACGCTGCAGCACCGCGGCACCCAGCCCGGCGGCCTGTTTGACGAGCGCAGCCCTCGGCCCGGCACATCTACCCGCACGCCATCCCGGCGCTGTACGCCCGCTGCGTGGACGGCCTGACCGTCAAGGACAGCACGGTGCGCTTTGTCGGTGAGAACGAGGCATGGGACGGCAGCGTAGCCGAGCTGGAGCATTGCCGCCGCGCAAAGCTGGAGCTGGAAAAGCTTGTATAACAAAAGGAGCGTATACAAATGGAGCATATGGCATGGAAGGGCCGCATCAAGCCCGGCTGCAAGGCAGAATATCAGCGCCGCCACGCGGAAATCTGGCCCGAGATGGTCAAGGTGCTGAAGGATGCAGGCATCTGCAATTACAGCATTTTCTACTGCAACGATGAGCTGTTCGGCTATTACGAGTGCGAAAAAAGGGTGTTGCCTACGCCGAAAAGGTACAGGCCGAAATCCCGGTCGTTGACCGCTGGAACGACTACATGAAGGACATTCTGGAGCTGGAATGGACCCCGTCACCGGTGCCCAGCCCAAGCTGGACTGGCAGGTGTTCCGGCTGGATTGAGAAAGGGCAAAAACATCGATATGCGAGGCAAAAGCCCCGCTGCTTATGGCAGCGGGGGCTTTTGCCCTGTCAGACAATTTACAGTGCGCCGTCCGAGCGGACGTTGTCGTAGTTCAGCACACCGGCGAAGAAGGCCAGTGCCAGACCCTGACCCCAGCCCTGAATCCAGTCGCGGCTGATGCTGCGGTAGCCGTTGGCGTCCTTCATGACCGCCGTGCCGCCCGAGACATTCAGCACACGGCCGTCCGGGCTGACGTTGGCCAGCATACCGGGGATGGCCTTGTTGATGTACTTGATGTGCAGGGGGTTTCCCTTGGTGATCATGGCGGCGCCGATACCGGCGCTCGCGCTGACCTCCTCATAGGAGGCGGCATCGTCCACGATCGTGCGCCACAGGCCGTTCTCGGTCTGGTAAAGCTTGAGCGCGGCCAGTTGGTCGTTCAGGCTGCCGACCACATCCAAAAACTTGGGGTAGAGGTAGAGGTACACTGCGGCAGCCGCACGCCGACCTGCGCCATCGTGTAGGCCGCCCATGCATTGGCGCGGCCCCACTTGATGCCCGACATATGGTCGCCGGTGATGTTGTTGTAGCCGTGGTAGTACAGCCCACTCTCAGGGTCCTGCAGGTACTTGATGTGCCAGTAATACTGGTTCAGCGCATCATCGATCAGGGCCTCGTCCTTCAAAAGCACGCCCATCCGCAGCAGGAAGAAGCCCGCCATAAAGAGCGTATCCGCCCACGCCTGCTCGGGGAAGTCGTTGTTGACCGAGACGGTGTGCTGCAGAACATGATCCCCGAAGCGCAGCGCTTCTTTTTCCAGATACTCGACCTTGCTTTTGGCGATGTCCAGATACTTTTCATCACCGGTATGCTCATACAGGGTGATCAGGCAGTGCCCCATTGAGCAGGTGTTGACCGTCCAGCTCGGCAGGCCCAGCTCGATATACTCGTCCACGCGGTCCTTGACCAGCTGCAGGTAGCGCTCGTTTTTGGTGACCTCATATGCCTCGCAGATGCCGTAGTAGGCAACGCCGCAGGGCCAGTCCCATGTCATGTCCATCCGCATCGTGCGGTCCACGATCTTGTCGATGGTGGCCTCAATTTGGGCCTTGTCAAAAATCAGGTTTGCCATTGCTCTCTCCTTTTTAAATTGCGAATTCGCTTATACCAGCGCCACTGTCTTTCCGGCGGGGATCTCATAGTGGCGGCCGTCCACCTCGACCCAGATGGACTGGGCGTTGGGGTTGCAGACCTTATCGCCCGCGGCGGTGTACTGCAGGCGGGCGGCATCGGCCATGTAGTCCACGATCTCGATGTTGGTGGCGTACCAGGTGTCCCTCGCGCCCGCCGGCCAGCTGGCAGAACTGCTCTATCAGGGCCCAGTCCTCCTCGGTGCGGAACTCAAAGCTGTGGCCCCAGACATACATCATGTAGAGATACTGCGTCTTGTACAGCTCTACAAAGCGCTTGCCATCCTCCAGCAGGTTGTGGGTGTGGTGGCAGGTGGCTTTCCATGTCATAAAATCGTGGGGCATCGCAAAGTCGTGGGTGTCACCCACCACGCGGGCGTAGCGGATGCCCAGCGCGGGCAGCAGGGCGGCGATCTCCGGTGTCCAGCTGCCGTTGGGGTAGGCAAGGCCGCGCACGGGTAGCCCATGACGCCCTCAAGCTGCATACGATCGGCCAGCACCTGCCGGGCGGTCTGGTCCAGCGGGCTGCGGGAGATGGTGGGGTGGTGGTAGGTATGGCAGGCGACCTCATGGCCCTTGTACAGCTCGACCCACTCGCTCTCCGGGATGCGCTCGGGGCGGGGCAGGCCGCCGTTCAGATTGAAGGTGCCCCGGATGCCGTAGCGGTTGAACAGCTCGACAAGGCGGCGGTCCTCCAAACGGCCGTCATCATAGCTCATCGTCAGCACCTTATGCTTGCCGCCGGGGAAGCAGGTGTAAATGACCTTCGGTTCGGTGTAATTCATAAACAAAACCTTCTTTTTTTGTCAAAATTTATTTGAAATTCGCCCGCAGCACATCCAGTGCCGGGGTGGTATCCTGCAAAAGCTGCTGCACAAAGGCCTGTGCCGTGCGGCAGGCGCCGGCGTTTTGCTGGTGGGCGTTGTCCTGCTTTGCGCCCACCCACATATAGCGGGCCTTGCAGCGCTCAGCGCCAAAGGCGGTGTTGGCGGCGGCGGTAGCGGCGCCAAGGTCGATAAACGGCGCGCCGACCTCGGCGGCAAAGGCGCGCATCGCCTCGCGGTAGGCGGCAAACGAGGGGTAGCAGACACCGGCCTCGTCAAACTCGCGCATCGCCACGGGGAGGCAAAGATGCACACTGCGCCGTGGCTGCGGGCAGCGTCCCAGAAGGGGCGCAGGCTCTCGCCGAAGGCATCCGCCGGGACATAGCGCTCGGCCTTTGCGCGGTTGGCATCGTTATGGCCGAAGCTGACCACCAGCAGATCACCGGGGCGGATATGCGCGGCAATGTCGTCCAGCCGCCCCTCCTCGCGGAAGGTCTTGCTGCTGCGGCCCGCCATGGCGCAGTTGTCAATGACAAGGCCCGGCAGCTCGTAGCGCATCTCCTGCGGGAAGGGGCAGTCCGCGCGGTGGGCAGTTTGACATACAGCATCACCGTGCGCCAGCGTGTGGAGCATCTCGCCCCAGCCTGTCACCGGCTTATCGCCGGGGGCGTAGCTCTGCATGATGGAATCACCCGCCATCCAGAGGGTAGGCTTGGCGTTCAGCTGCGGCAGCACATTGGCAAAATCCATGTCGTTCGCATAGTAAAAGGACGGGTAGCACGGCTGGTTGTAGCAGTTGTTCTGCCATGCCACGCCACAGCGGTACTGTGCATCGTGCATCAGGGTAAACAGCTTGTGGGGGTAAGATCGGTGGTGGTGTAGATGCGGATGGCGGTGTCATCCGCCGTGCGCACCAGCAGCTCCCTCGCGGAAATCACCCAGCACATCGGCCACCAGACAGGGGGGGTTGCCCTTGGTGCCGTTGTTGGTGGCAGTGCCCGCGGGCTGCAGCATGACGCCGTGGGTCAGATCGTTAATGACGCCGTATTGATCGCCGTGCAGATAGTCCGCACCGTCGGTGATCTGGGTGGAAAGGTCGCCCGCCCAGTAGATTTTCATGTTGGTGCCGGGGGGGTGGGCAACTCCAGCGTGCGCCCGTTTACATCGTACACATCCTGACCCAGACCTGCAGACCGCGGGTGTTCGGGTCGATCTTGCCGATCATGCAGCGGCCCAGATCCTCCTCGGCATATTCGCCAAAGCGGACATCGCCGGTCTCGGCATCGCGCAGCGCCCAGCCGTAGGGGCGCGCTCGCCCTCCTCATAAACATTGAAGATCTCCAGACCGGGGCTGTCAGGGTCGATGTCGGCCACATGCATCGCATCGCCGTGGCCGAACTTGGCGCGGGTTCTGCCGTCCGGCAGGGTGCCGTATTTGGAGTAGAGCAGGCTTCCGTCATGGTCGATGGCTGCTGCGCCGTACACAATTTCCATGCAGCCGTCCCCATCAATGTCAGCAGTCGAAATACTGTGGTTGCCCTGCCCGGCCAGAATGCCGTACACAGGGTCGGTGCCGACAGCGAGATGGCAGCCGCTGTCGTTTAAAGGGGTTCGCCATCGGCACAAAGCCGGAGTCGATACCCCATACCTTGTGAAAGCGGTTCTCAAAAAAAGTCGTAGGCCGCCAGCGTGGCGCGGGTGTAGTAACCGCGGCAGGCGATCAGATAGGGGCGCTCGCCGTCCAGATAGGCCACCCCGGCGTTAAAGCGGTCCACGCGGTTGCACGGCTCGATGCGGGGCATTGCATAATCGCCCCACAGAAGGCCGTCATCCACGCGGGGGTAGGGGTAGTCGATCGTGTCCAGCTCGGCGCCGTCCCCGCCGAACATCGTCAGGTACTCGGGGCCGTCATAGACAAAGCCCCTCGAACCTGCGCAGCTCGTTTTTTTGGGGCTGCGGCTCGGCGCGTACATCAAGGAAATAGTCTGCCAGCGCAAGGGCATCAGCCTCGCACAGGGGTAGGCGTACTGCGGCGCAAGGCCGAAGCACTGCTCCACCGTGGCGGGCCAGCGGCCGTTTACGACCTCGGGGTGGGTGTGCCAGCGGCGGAACACCTCGGCCATATGCAGGCGGTAATCCTGCGCCGTGCAGACATAGTTGTCCGCGTGGCTGTACCCGGCGTCCAGATCCTTCTGCGGCATCGTGATATACCGGCGGGACAGCACGGTGCCGTCCGGCGCAAAGCGGGTCATCACGGTGCCGGGCGCGGTCTTGACAGCCATCTCGGCCCTTCCGTCCCCGTTGAAGTCGTACACCATAAACTGGGTGTAGTGCGCTCCGGCGCGGATGTTCTGCCCCATGTCCAGCCGCCAGACCAGCGTGCCGTCCAGCTTATAGCAGTCGATAAAGCACCGCCCGGTGTAGCCCTTGATCGACACATCGTGGGAATTGTCAGGGTCCCACTTTAACAAAATACTCGTACTCACCGTCATTGTCAATATCACCCACACTCATATCGTTGGCGTGGTAGGCAAAGGGCTCCCCGGCCGGGGTCACGCCGTCCGCCGGCTTTTTGCAGCGGAAGCTCATAGTACCCCCTTCTGCCACGGCTTTACGCCCCTGCAGGCGGGCCCTTCTACGCCGTTTACCAGCGGGGCCACGGCGGCGTAGGTATCCCCGCTTGTGCCCTGCGCGTCAAGATAGTTTGTGCTGTCGGTCACGGTGGCCAGCCTGACCCCGTTTTTATAGAGCACAAAGTCGGTGCCGGTCAGGCCGGTGGCGTTGTGGCCGGTGACCTCGCTTTTAAAGAGCCGCCAGCTGATAAACACACCGGTGTTTGCCGTGACAGCCACCAGTCCGCGGGACAGCGCCTCCAGCTGCTGCTGCAGCACACGGCCCACGGGGGTCTGCACGGGTGTGCTTTCCTCCAGCAGGGCCCCGTTTTCTGCCAGCGCCTGCACCTTGATGTAATAAGGGATATGCGTCGAGCGGCAGAAGGTGAAAAGGCTTTCCCCGCTCTCGCCTGCCGTTTTGAACCGCACGGTCTCGCCAGAGCGGTCGCTCCACAAAATGCGGTAGCGGGCGGCCCCGGCCACCGGCTGCCAGCTAAGGGTGGTTTGGGCAGCCGTCTGGCTGCGCACAGAGATTTGCATGGACTTTCCCTCCATCATAAAAGAGCGCCGCAACATCCGCTGCGGCGCTCACATTCAATTAGGCTTTATCTGCTGCGTACAGGGCGTTGACTTCCTCAATGACCTGCGTGCCGCCGCGGGCATTCCACTGGTCGAAGGCAGCCTGCAGACCGGCCTCGTCGATCTGGCCGCAGATATACTGGGTGCGGGCATCGTCCAGAATTTGGACAAGGTCGTTGCCGCACTCGGCGTAGGTGTCGGACTGGGTCAGGTAGCCCAGCGCGGGGTTGAACACGGCATACTGCACGTTGTTGGCAATGCTCTCCTCGTAAGCCAGCTGATAGTCAGCCTTTTCAAGCTGGTAATCGGGGTTCTGCTCAGGTCAGGTAGGGGGACATAAGGCACAGCCTGATTCAGACCTGCGTGCGGGCAGTTGGTGGTGTCGTACTTGCCGTTGGGAACAATCTTGCCGTTTTCGTTGATGTCATAGCAGATGTCCTTCAGGCCGTAGTCGGCCAGCGCCATCATTTCGGGGTCGCACATCTTGTCAAGGAAGTGCAGGCAGGCCTTGACATCCTCCTCGGTCTTGGCACCGGACTTGGTGATGAGGTAGAAGCCGTTGTAGCCGGTGGTGGCAAGGGTGTGGCCGTTGATGGGGCCGACAGAGGTCATCGTTGCAATCTTGGAGGCATCGTTTACATCGGCAATGGCATTGTCCTCAAAGTATTTCCAGATGCGCTTGGTGCCGTCCATCGTGTCGACAAAGACACCGGTGACGCCCTTCTGGCTGTCAACCTGGAAGTTGGCAGTGTCTACGGTTGCCCAGTCGGGGCGGACCCAGACCATCGGCGTAGATTTTGCGCATCCAGTCAAGGGCTTCCTTATACTCAGCGGTCTGGTGTACGGGAACCAGCTTGCCGTCCTGCTCGACCCAGCCGTTGCCGCAGCCGAACCATGTCTGGATAATATCCCACGGGCCGGTGTATTTGCACATTTCCAGACCGTAGGTGTCGTTGGCACCGTTGCCGTCCGGATCGTCATAGGTGAACTTATAGAGCATGTCATAGACATCCTCGACCGTCTTGGGGGCCTCGGTGATGCCCACGGCCTCGGCCCAGTCGGTGCGGTAGCCCAGCCCGTTGCGGCCGATGGCGCGGGAGCGGGGGGATGCCGATGATCTGGCCGTCCACGGTCAAGCCCTTCAGAACATCGGGGCTGATCTGGGACAGGTTGGGGTAGGCCTCGCTGTCCTGCAGGTACTTCGGTCAGATCCCAGAAGGCGCCGCGCTTGGCAGCATCGGCTGCGTTGGCGTTCTGGTCCAGCGTCTTGGTTGCGGTCCAGGATCATCGGCATGTTGCCCTTGCCCATCAGGGTCAGGCCGAACTCCTCGCTGTAGGTGTCGTTGGCCTCGGTGCGCCACTCGACATGGGTGCCGGTGTAGGCCTCGTACTTGGCGATGACCTCATCGGAATGTTCATTGCTCAGCACATGGCCGGTGAAGTCGGGGATCATAAAGCTGACGGTGGGGGTGCCGGAGGCAGCGCTGTCCGCAGAGGAAGCAGCGTCGGAAGCGGAGGTGCTGCCGGAGGCGGAGCCGCCGCAGCCTGCGAGCATGGCGGCGGACATCGCCAGCGCCATAGAGAGGGCAAGTGCCTTTTTCATTTTCGTTTTTCTCCTTTTTGTATAAAAGTGGTTGTATTGCTTGGTATCAGCCCTTGACCGAGCCGACCATGACACCTTGGGTAAAGAACTTCTGCACAAACGGATAGATGCAGAGGATCGGCAGGGTAGACAGCACCGTGGTGGCCATCTTGACAGCCTTGATGGGCGGCATACCGGCTGCGCCCCAGTCAAAGGTGGAATCCTCAGCTACCTGTGTGGTCAGGAACACCAGACGCCGCAGCACGATGGTGATGACCTCCATGTCGGAGTTGTTGATGTACAGCATCGCATTGAAGTAGCTGTTCCCAGTGGCTGACCGCGTAGAACAGGCTGACCGAGGCCAGCACCGGCGCGGACAGCGGCAGGATGATGCGCACGAAGGTGATCAGATCGTTGGAGCCGTCAATGATGGCGGCCTCCTCCAGCTCCATGGGGATACCCTGAAAGTAGTTCTTGATGATGATCATGTTGAAGGCGCTCATCGCCGTGGGCAGCCAGAGCGCCCAGTAGGTGTTGCCCAGATGCAGCACATTGACCACCATAATGTAGGCGGGGACCATACCGCCGGTGAACAGCATCGTGACGATGACCATATTGATAAAGCCGTTGCGGCCCTTGAGGTAGGGGCGGGACAGCGGGTAGGCGATCGTGCAGGAGACGAACATATTGATCAGCGTGCCGATCACAGTGACGATCACCGAATTTTTTTCAGTCCGCGGAACACATCGCCCTGCTTGAGGATGTACTGGTAGGCATTCAGCGATACATCCTGCGGGATCAGGAAGAAGGGACGCTCGGTCAGCTCGCGCTCGGTCGCAAAGGAGCCGGCCACCACATAGATGAAGGGCAGCACACAGGCCAGCGCCACCAGCGCAATGATGACATACAAAAGAACCTGTACAGCCTGATCGCCGGGGGTGCGGGCTTCCAGCGTGCCGGTGGCGCGCACCTCGTCTTTCTTATGGGTAAAGGGCATTGTCATTGTAGCACAGCTCCCTTCTTTAGTACAGGCCGGACTCGCCGCACAGCTTGGCGATCTTGTTGGCGGTAACGACCATCAGCATACTGATGGTGGACTTGAACAGGCCGGTGGCGGTCGCCAGCGAGTACTGGCCGCCCGTGATGCCCTTTGGTGTAGAACATAGGTGTCCAACACATCGGAGGCTGCGCGGGTTCATCGCGTTCTGCCTCAGGAAGATCTGCTCGTAGCTGGTGTTCAGAAGCTGGCCGACCTTCATGATCAGCATCAGGACAATGGTGCCGCGGATGGCGGGCAGCGTGACATGCCACATCAGCTGCCAACGGCCTGCGCCGTCAATCTTTGGCAGCCTCATACAGCTGCACATCCACGCTGGACAGCGCCGCCAGATAGATGATGGTGCCGTAGCCGGTCTCTTTCCAGATATTCTGGCCGACGATCAGCGCAGGGAAAGAGCTTGGGGTCGCTGAGCAGGTCGGGCGCATTCGCGCCGAAGATCTGGGTCAGCACATGGTAGATGGCGCCGTCCGTGGTGGAGAACATCTGGAAAGTCAGCGCCGCCACAATGACGATGGAGACAAAGTGGGGGATGTAGACCAGCGTCTGCGCTGTGCGCTTGAACCATTTGCAGCGCAGCTCATTTAAAAATCAGCGCCAGAATGATGGGGGCCGGGAAGGCGAAGAAAAGGTTGGCCAGCGAGATGGACAGCGTGTTGCGGAACAGCGTCCAGAAGTCCGGGCCGGTGAAGAGCTTTTTAAAGTACTTCAGCCCGACAAAGGGGCTGCCGAACACAGATTCCAGAATCGTGTCACCGTTGAAAGGGCTGAAATCGGTAAATGCCATATACAGGCCCGTCATCGGCAGGTAATTGAAGATGATCATGTAGAGCAGCGCCGGCAGCATCATGATATATAACCAGTAGTGCTGCATGAACGCCTTTGCGCCATGTGTTGTGGCCCAGCTGTTTCTGGGCGCGGGCATTGGCCTTTGCTCTGCTTGACCGCAGCGGTTTGTGCCATAAGCGTTTCCTCCTTGCTTTGTGTTCTCATCAGCCGGCGGCCGCGGTGCTTTGGTCGGGATCGCGGGCCCTCGTCATCCGGCGTCGGCTGTTTCGTTGCTTCCATTGTATCCCCTGCTCTGCGGATTTGGCTACAATCAAAAGCATGCGAAAATTTTCATTATATTTCACGATGCAGCGCAATTATCAATGCTGAATGACACACAAAACAATCCTTATATCTACCGGCACTATCGTTTGCTGTTTCGGGTTGAAATTGTGAATATTTTATACATGGTGCCTGCCTGTTTTGTGCATCTTGACAAATGGCGTTTTTAGGCCTGCTGCAGCCTTACGGCTGCGGAATCTTTACCGCACAGCCTTGCCCTGACTGCCCCGCTTTGCCGGCGGGATTGGGTCACTCCGCCCTGCTGCCGGAAACATATCCTATTTCCATATCTTGATATTTATCGCTGCACCGTGCTTTCAAAACCTTCTGCCCAGCAAATGACACTTGTTTTTCGCCGCGGCAGCGCGTATGATAAAGATAAGATCGCGGGCCTGCAACTGTATACAGCACATCTGACAGGGGAGAAAACGCTATGTTCTACCCGCAAGGCGAAAGCTTTTATTTCCACCACGGCTGGCACTTTTTTGCGGGCAGATGCCTTCCCCATGGCAAAGGCCGTTGACGCGCACCGGGACGCCGCGGGACACGCCTTTACGAGCCTGCCTTTATCAGGAAACCGGCTGGCAGCCCGTCACGCTGCCCCACCCTTCAATGATGAGGATCTGTTCCGTGACCCGCATTTCAGGACGGCGGCAGCGGGCCAGCGCCGCACGGCAGCCTTCTACCGCAACATCCTCACCATTCCGGCGCGGCACAAAACCACAAGGTACTGCTTGCGGTTGAGGGGCGCGCCAGACCTGTAAACGGCACGCTGACCGGCTATGAGGCGGCGTTGCGCCGTTCGCTTTGACATTACCTATGTGCGGTACGATTGCGCCGAACCTCGCATCGCCAAATTGCGACCGACAACCCACCCGCAATGCGCCGTTCTGCGAAACCCCAACTGTCCCCGGCAGCTATCTCTTCCGCAGGACAGGCCATTCCCCGCCGACCGCGTGGGCGTCCCCTTTTCTGGAACTGCAATGACGCTTCAATCCCTCGGTCGGCGCATCACCCTCGCCCTGTACAGGTGTTTTTTCAAACCCGATGTTCTATCTGACGTTGCTCCTTACCCTACCCCAGACCAAGGGCCCCTATGTCTACGGCCGGAATTTGGGACAACGCCACGGCGGATATTCAGGTCGAGGCCGAGGTCCGCAACGAGGGCAAGGTCCCTGTTTCCGCCCAGCGCATCACGCTGCGCCGCCCGACGGCAGCGTTGTTGCCGCCATCTTTGACGGTGCCCCGGCCACCGCAGCACCACGGCCGCGCCGTCCCACCGCTGAGCATCACCCCGGCGGACGCCTATATCCCCCCGATGAGGCTGTGCCCGGGCATTACCGCCCTGTGGAGGACGAAAGCCTGCCCGCACCGACCGCTACGGATTCCATGGCGGTCACTGTGCTGCACGCCGGGGCCGACACCCTGCCGCTGCGCTTCTGGAGCATCGACGACCCCGGCCTTCTTGCCACCGTGGAGGCCGAGCTGTTTGTAAACGGCGAAAAGACCGATGCCCAGCAGCTGACGACCGGCTTCCGCGCCGTAGCTACGACAAAGACCGGGGCCTGCGCATCAACGGCGCGGTGCAGTGGCTGCGCGGCTACGCCCAGCGCGCCGCCAACGAGTGGGCGGCCATCGGCATTGCGCCAGAGTGGCTGCACGATGAGGACGCCGCCCTCATCCGCGAGCAACGCCAACCACATCCGCTTTATGCATGTGGCGGGCAGCCCCGCCGATGTCCGCGCGTTTTGACCGCTGCGGCATCGTCTGCACCAGCCTGCCTGTACGACAAGGGAGAAGGAGAGCTTCGGCCGCCAGTGGGACCAGCGCGTAGAAACTGATGCGCGATGTCATCATCGCCTTCCGCAACCACCCGTCCATTTTGTTCTGGGAGGTTTAAGCAACAACTCGATCTCCCGCGAGCACATGCGGGAGATGCGGCTGCTCAAGCAGCAGCTTGACCCCCACGGCGGGCGTTTTATGGGCTGCCGCACCCTGAACACCGAGGAGGTCGTCAACGAGAGCGAGTATGTCGGCACGATGCTGAACCGCCACGCCGCCCGCTTTTTGTCGCAGCACGGCCCCGTCACCGAGACCGAGTACAGCCGCGAGGAGGCCCCCGCCGCATCTGGGACGACTTCACCCCCGCCGGTTTCGACTACCGCAACCGCTGGGTCGGCAAGGGCGGCAAAAAAGCTGTTGGGTATGACTTCTACGACCTGACCAGTGAAGATCTCGCGCTTGAAAACGCGCGCGGCTACGCCGAGTTTTTCAATGATCGAATGGGCGGTGCCTCCGGCAAGAACTACTACAGCGCCTGTGCGGCGCTCTGCTGGACGGACTCTGCCCAGCATGGCCGCCAGTCCTACAGCGAAAACGCCCGTATGAGCGGCCGCGTCGATCCCTGCCGAACCAAAAAGCAGAGCTTTGACTGCTTCCGCGTTATGCAGAGCGAGGCCCCCGCCGTCAAGATCATCGGCCACTGGAACTACCCCGCCCCCAACCGCTGCCAACTATCGCTATGAAGAAAAGCGCTTTAACGGCACCTATTGGGAGGGCACCGGCGTCTGGCACACCCGCGACCCGCACAATAAGACGGTGTATGTGGTGGCAAGCTACCCTGTTGCCGCGGTCGAGCTGCTCGTCAACGGGCGCCGTGTCGGGCGGTGCGACAAGCCGCAAAACACCTTTGTGTTCGCCTTCCCCGGTGTGGATGTGACCCAATCCGGCTGGGTCGAGGCCGTGGGCTACGGCTATGACGGCACACCCTCCGCGTCCGACCGGCTGGAAACCGCCGACAGCCCCGCCGCCCTGCGGCTGACGCTGCACACCGCACCGGGCGGCCTTGCTGCCGACGGGGCCGACATCGCCTATGTCGATATTGCCGTGCAGGACAGCGCCGGGCGGGTCTGCCCGCTCTGCGATGCGCGCATTGACTTCGCATTGGACGGCCCCGCACAGTTTTTGGGCGGCTACAACAGCGGCCGCTTTGCGGGCTACGGCCATGACGACAGCGTTATCCACCAAAACCATGTCTATGCTGAGTGCGGCACCAACCGCGTATTTCTGCGCGCGGGCACAGCGCCCGGCACCATCCGCCTGACCGCCGTGATGGGCAGCCTCCGCAATGTCATCACGCTGCAGAGCATGCCCGCCGACCTCTCACCGCTGACAGCCGCACCGCTGCCCTGCCGCCTGCCGGACTATGCCGCCTGTGCGCCGCAGCACCGCGATGCGTTCGTCCCCATCCCGCAGGCCGATGCAGCAAAATACCAGCCGGAGGACAAGTGCTACACCAAGATCCTCGTCAACGGGCAGGAGCCGGACACCCGCGGCGTGCGCAGCGTCAACGAGAACGGCCGCGTCTGGGGCGCGGTGCTCTGCATTTTGGAGCGGCTGCAGACGGTCATCCCCAATGCCTTCCGCTATGATTGGAACGCCGCCGGGGGCTGCCTGACGCTGCACAGCGGCGGACACACCGTGACAGCGCAAGTCGGCGTCACCCACCTGCTGGTTGACGGCAGGGAAAACCTGATGGACGGCCAGCCCTATCTGACCGCCGAGGGCGCGCTGGTCATGGAGGTCAACGCCCTGATCCCCCATCACCGGCACCCGCACCCAGTACGATGACAAGGTCAATGTACTGCGCATAAAAGCTCGAATAACAGCAAAGACCGCACCCGAAACGCATCGGGTGCGGTCTTTGCTGTCGGTGAATCCCCCCCTCATTTCTTCTCGTTCTGGTAATCCTTGCGGTATTTGCCGGGGGGGTCATGCCGACCTTTTTGCTGAAAAATCGGATGAAATTCTGCACATTGGAATAGTTCAGCGTCTCGGCGATCTGCGACGACCGTCATGTCGCTGGTCAGCAGCAATTCCTTGGCCATCTCCAGCTTTTCATTGTTGGCCAGATCGCTGAAGCTGGTATCCTTCTCGGTGCGCAGCACCTTCCAGATATAATCTCGGGTTATAGTTCAGCCGGTCGGCGCACTCGTTCAGCGTAATGTCGCCGCGCGTCTGTGATCAGCGCCAGCATTCTTGACCAGCTCGCTGGAGCTGCTCTGGCGGAACTCCGTCAGCAGGTCCATAACAGGCACGGCCACCTCGTCCATCAGGAAATTCTGCATCTGGTCGGCGGTGTAGATCTTGCTGATCGTCTCAAACAGGTTGGCCTGCCGGTCTGCCACAGCACCTGGTTGACCGAAAGCCCGGCGTTTTCCGCCACGGCCAGCATGGCCGCCACCAGCCGCTGGATGTAAAACTGCCGCTCATACCCGCGGATGTTCTTTTCCAGCATTTTGGCGGTAAATCGCTCCAGCAGGTGGCGCACCTCCTTGGCCTTGCAGGCGGTTACAGCTGCCGTGATCTCATGCTCCAGCAGCGTATCATAGCCGTTGCGGGCGCACTGCTCGTCGGGCGGCTGGTAGTACAGCATCTGCCCGCTTGCCTCGGGGGCATCGGCCTCCGGCAGGCGCAGGGCCTCCCATGCCTCCTGCGCGGCCAGCTGCATGTGGGTGCAGCTTGTGGAAGGGGCGGCTGACGCCCGCGCGGCAGCTGACCCCCAGCGCGGTGCGGATGCTGCGCGCCGCCGCCGTATATACCACGCGGCAGGCCTCGTTCAGATCAGCCTCCTCGCCGCCCACGACCAGCAGCAGGGTAAAGTTCAGCATTACGGGCTGGAACGCGCAGCGGCGCAGCAGCTCGGTGGGCATCGTCTGTATGGCGGTCAGCAGCATCGTCTCCCGCACCGGGCCGGAGGTGCCCGCCGGGTATCCAGCGCCAGCGCGATCAGCCGATACGCGGGGCAGACTGCCAGCCCCAGCTCCTGCATCGTGTGGCCGGCGGCCTCATCGGTGACCTCGCCGCGGATCAGATTTTCCACAAAGCTCTGCTGCAGGCGGCGGTTTTGCTGCTGCATCAGGCTTTGCATCGCCTGCTTGTCCCGGGCCACCTGCTTGACACCGGCGGCCAGATAGGCAAACTCCTCCTCATCGCTGCCGGGCTGGCCGAACACACCGCTGGCCGCGTGCATCAGATCATCCACAGGGGCGTACAGCACACTGGTCGAGCGGCGGCAGATCAGCAGCACCGCCACCAGTCCCCGGCCAGCACAAAAGCGATCAGAATCACCATGCCGGCGGTAGCCGCCAGTGTGCGCTGCGGCAGCGCCGCCAGTAGGTCAGCCGTTCACGCCCATCTTGCCGCTGTTCAGCCGCCAGCCGCCCAGCACGCAGCCGCCCTCGGCGGGGTGTCGGCGTCCAGCAGGGCGGTCAGCGCAGCAGAGGTGCTCAGCACGGTCTTGCCGGTGAAATCCCGCGCGGCAATGCTGTAACCGCCGGTCTGCCAGCTCTCGGTCATCTCATACAGCGGCGAAAGATCCAGCTTGACGATCAGCACCGCATAGCTGCCCGTGCGGTAGGAGCTGCTGCGCAGCACGAGCAGCTCGCCGGTCAGATCCACCGTGTTCAGCGGTGTGTCTGCCAGCGCGGGGTGGGCTGGTCGGTGCGGTTGACCCACATCATGGCGGCATGCTGCTCCGCCCATTCGCTCAGCAGGTGGGCGACCTCATCCCGGTTGGCGGCATCAGCCAGCCGGTACATGCCGTTGTTGCTTAAAATCCACCCGCTGCGCAGGTTGATGTAGGTATACCCCTCGACATATTTATCCACCAGATTGCCGCCGCGCATGGCGGTCTGCATATCGCGCACAAGGGTGTACTCGCTGTACGGCGGCACAGTTTTTTGGCACAGGGTCTGGTAATTGTCCGCGCTGACGACCGCGCTGTAGTAGGCGCGCAGGTTGCTCAGCGCAATTTCCATCTGCGTCTCGACATTCTCCCGCGCCGAGGCCAGCAGGGCATCGCTGCGCGTGACGGTCTGCCGGTAGTACACCACGCTGGACAGCACGCCCAACAGCAGCAGCGGGGCGGTGACAAGGGTCACGAGATAGAAAAAAATACGGTTCTGATAAGCAGAGTATCTGCGCTTGTCGCGCGTGCTGTTCTGTCTTGTCAGAGGCTTCCGCATACAAATTTTACTTCCTTTTTACTGAATTTGATTTTAACGATAGCACATTTTGCGCCGCAGTGGCAAGCCCTTTTGCGGCAAATCTTGCTGTCAATGTTACCGATTTTGCGCCGCTTCCTTTGTTGAACCTGCACAAAACAGCAAAAAAATACGTGTGCTTCCGCATGGCAAATGGGGTGATTGTTTGCGGTGGTTTCCGCAAAAAACAAGCGGCACAGCGGCAAAATGCAGGAAACCGGCAGAGGATAATGATTGTTGCGGTCACTGCGGTTTGCGCGTACAATGTAAGTAAGAAATTCTGCCAAGGGGGGTGGGGCTTATGCCGGCTTACCGAAATTCCGCACAAATTGATATGACCCACGGCTCGGTGCTGGGGCGCGCGGCGCTGTTTGCGCTGCCCATCTGCGCGGGCAATATTTTGCAGCTTTTGTACAGCACGGTGGACACGCTCGTCATCGGCAATTTTTGCGATACCACAGCGCGCTGGCCTCGGTGGCGACAAGCTCTCAGCCGCTCGAAATTCTGCTCTGTGTCTTTGTGGGCATCGGTTCGGGCATTTCCATTCTGGTGTCGCAGGCAGTCGGGCGCGGTGACCGTGACCAACTGCAAAAGCTCGTGCGCACCTCGGTGTGGCTGCTGTTTGCGGCGTCCCTGCCGCTGACCGTTATCGGGCTGCTGCTGGGGCCGTGGATGCTGCGGCTGATGCAGGTCCCGGCAGACGCCATGCCGGGGCGGTGCTGTATCTGCGCATCACGATGCTGGGTATTCTGGGCAACATGGGCTATAACTTCAACGCCGGTCTTTTGCGCGGCATAGGCAACAGCTCGTCCTCGTTGCTGCTGCTGTTTATCAGCTGCGCCGCCAACATCGTACTGGATCTTGTGCTTACCGGCGCGCTCGGCCTCGGCATCGGCGGCGTGGCGGCAGCCACGGCGATTGCACTGTTTTTGTCGTGGATATGCAGCATTTTTTACATCCGCCGCCGCTGCACAGAACTTGCGCTGCCCGTTTTGCCCTGCGGCTTTGATGCAGAAACCCTGCGTCAGATCGTGCGCATCGGTCTGCCGCTGGGGCTGAACTCGGCGCTGTACTCCATCGGTCACGTCTTTTTGCAGGCGCTGTACAACCTGCAGGGGTCGGTTTTTGTGGCGGGCTGCTCGGTGGCGGGCAAGGTCGGCGGGCTGGCCAATATCACGGTCACCTCGCTGTCGCAGGCAACCTCGGTGTTTGCGGGGCAAAATCTCGGCGCTCAGGACTACCGCCGCCTGCGCAGGGGCGGGTGGATGATTCCGGCGGCGTCGGGGCTGCTCTCCCTCGCAGGCGGGCTGCTGATGGCGGCCTGCTGCCGCCCGCTGCTGCTGCTTTTACGCAGGACGAGGCCGTGCTTGCCTTTGCCGTGCGCTATATCCGCGTTGTGCTGCCGTTCCAGTGGTGCTATGCAGCCTTCAACGCTATTATGAGCTTTGCCAACGGCATGGGCGAGATCCGCTATTCCACCATCGTCAACATCATTCTGCTGTGGGGTGTGCGTATCCCGGCGTCCTACCTGCTGGCGTGGCTGGGCTACGGCGGCTACGCCATGGCGGGTGTTTCGCTCAGCTTTGTTGTCGGGCTGCTGGCGATGCTGTTCTACTATAAATCCCACGCATGGGCGGACATCTGCGCCCGCGCCGAAGCACAGGAGGCCGCATAATGAAGTTTCTTGCCCAACTGCAAAACCCGCCCAGAGAATTTACCGCCATCCCGTTTTGGTTTTTGAACGGCGAGCTGACCGATGAGGAGCTGCGCCGCCAGCTGGCGGACTTTGCCGCCCACGGCATTTACGGCGTGGTGCTGCACCCGCGTATGGGGCTTAGCCCCGACATCACCTATCTGGGTGAACGCTACTTTGCCCATATCCGCACGGCTGTCGAAGCCGCCGCCGCGCTGGATATGAAAATCGTTTTGTACGATGAAGGGATGTACCCCTCCGGCTCGGCGAGCGGGCTGGTCGTAAAGGATCACCCTGAGCTTGCCAGCGAGGGCATCACGCTGACCCAAACCGTTTTGCCGGGGGACGAGCTGCTGGCGCAGGCGGAAAGCGGCATGCTGGTCGTGCGCAAAAGCGGCGGCACGATGCGCGGGCTGCACTGGGGCGAGGATGACGGCGAGAAAAACGCCCCCAAAACTGCTGATATTCTGAACCCTGCGGCCGTCAGCCGCTTTATTGAACTGACCCACGAAGCCTACTATCGGGAACTGAAAGAGTATTTCGGAGCCGCGATCATCGGCTTTTTCACCGATGAGCCGAGTATTTTGGGGCGCAATGTCAGCGGTATGTTCCCGTGGACGCACGGCTTTGCCGAGATTTTCCGCCATGCGGGCGGCAACGCCGCCAACCTCACCGCCCTGTTTGACGGCAGGGAAAACGACGATACACGGCTGTATCACAAGCTGCTTTTGCAGCGCGAGGGCGAGGTCTACTACGGCACACTCTCCCGCTGGTGCGAGGCGCACGGCATCGGTCTGATGGGGCACCCCCACCAGAGCGATGATATAGAAGTAGAAAAATACTTTGCCGTGCCGGGGCAGGATCTGGTGCTGCGCTGGCTCGCCCCCGAAAAGGACGGCTTGGCGGGCATCGACTCCACGATGGCCAAGTGCAGCGCTGACGCCGCCCGGCTGATGCACCGCCGCCGCAACGCCAACGAGTGCTTTGGTGCCTGCAACAAGGACGACAACCCGTGGCAGCTTTCGGGCGGGGACATCAAGTGGTACACCGACTGGCTGGCGGTGCGCGGGGTCAACCTGTTTATCCCGCACGCCTTTTATTACAGCATCCGCGGCAAGCGCAAGGACGAGCGCCCGCCCGATGTCGGTCCCCACAGCATCTGGTGGGCGCATTACGAGGCGTGGAGCACCTACTGGCGGCGGCTGTCCTGGCTGATGACCGATATCGACCTGCACGCGGAGGTTGCCGTACTTTTGCCGCAACCGCGATCTCTGCCCCGACACCGTGCGCCCGCTGTTTGAGCGGCAGATCGGCTTTCAGTACATTCCCGAAAGCTATTTCCCTGCCTGCACGGTCGAGAACGGCGCGCTTTGGTTACACGGGCACCGCTACACCGCCGTGCTGGGGGACAAGGCGCTGTTCCCGGACGCTGCGCATCCGGAGGTCTCGGCGCTCGAGCCGGACTGCCGCTGCGACCCGCCGCAGCCCATGCTGCGCTGCGCCTATTTTAATAAAAAGAAGGGCGCGCTTGCTGGCTGCTGGTCAACGAGGGCAACACCCCCATCAAGACCCGGCTGACCCTGCCGGTGGATGCTCCCGCTTTGCCGGTACGATCTGTGGAACGACCAGCCCTGCGCCTGCCCGGCCGAGCGTACCGCCAAGGGGGCTGCCTGCCGCTGGAGCTGCCGCGCGCGGCAGCCTGCTGCTGTTCACCTGCACTGCGCAGGAAAGCGAGGCCCTTCCCCTGCGCCCACCTATCTGTCGCTGGCCGCACCAGCCTTTGCCCTTGCGGACGAGGACGCGGACCATCTCACCAAGACCTACCGCGCCACGCTGCAGATCACAGCAACGGAGCTGCAGACCGCCACGCCGCTGCTGACCCTGCCCGGGCAGGAGATGGCCGAGCTGACTGTCAACGGCCAGCCGGCGGGCGTCTCCTTCTGGCCGCCGCACAAATTCCCGCTGGCGGGGCTTTTGACCCCCGGCGAAAACACCCTGACGCTGACCCTGACCGGCAGCCCCGCCAACCGCTACGGCAAGCACCCGGTGCCCTACGGACTGGAAAGATAAATCGCTTTTATTCAACAGGAGGTACTTTTATGTCTGTCTGTACACCCAAATCCTTTGACCTGACCGGCAAGGTCGCCCTGATTACCGGCGCTTCTTACGGCATCGGCTTTGCCATTGCCACCGCTATGGCCAACTGCGGCGCCACCATCGTTTTCAACGACATCAAGCAGGAGCTGGTCGATAAGGGTCTGGCTGCCTACAAGGAGGCCGGCATCAACGCCCACGGCTATGTCTGCGACGTCACCAACGAGGACGCCGTCAATGATATGGTCAAGAAAATCACCGCCGAGGTCGGCCACATCAACGTGCTGGTCAACAACGCCGGCATCATCAAGCGCATCCCGATGCTCGAAATGAGCGCGGCCGAGTTCCGTCAGGTTATCGACGTTGACCTGAACGCCCCCTTCATCGTCGCCAAGGCGGTCATTCCCGATATGATCGAGCAGGGCGGCGGCAAGATCATCAACATCTGCTCCATGATGAGCGAGCTGGGCCGCGAAACTGTCTCCGCCTACGCCGCTGCCAAGGGCGGCCTGAAGATGCTGACCAAGAACATCGCCTCCGAGTACGGCAAGTACAACATCCAGTGCAACGGCATCGGACCCGGCTACATCGCCACCCCGCAGACCGCGCCCCTGCGCGAGATCCAGCCCGATGGCTCTCGTCATCCGTTTGACCAGTTCATCGTTGCCAAGACCCCTGCCGAGCGCTGGGGCAAAGCCGAGATCTGGGCGGCCCCCCGTGTTCCTGGCTTCCGAGGCTTCCGACTTTGTCAACGGCCTGATCCTCTACGTTGACGGCGGCATTCTGGCTTACATCGGCAAGCAGCCGGGGTAAGGTCATTACTCCGACGCTGTTCTGGGCCTTTCTGATTTTGTTTCTGATTTAGCTGCTTCGTCCATCAGGATTTTCTATAGCCTTATGTGCTATCTTGAGAAATCCTGATGGACTTTTTAATAAAAAGCAGTTCATTTGTGCAGAGTGAATCAAAACTGATTCACTTTTTCGAGTCAAGATTTTTTTGGATGAATCTAAACTGATTCACTCTGGAGCATATACGAATTTGTATGCGCATCCGCTTTGATCCCCCCCCGCTTTGGGCGGGAACATGTTTTGCTAGCATAGCATGTGGTCATCCACATGCACATTTCTGGGGCGTACCCCAGACCCCCGCGCTGTTCTTGCGTGACGATAGTGACGCAGATGACGCTAATGACGCTGTTTTGAGGATATCCCTATACCATATCCCAGATTCAGCGTCATTAGCGTCATCTGCGTCATTCTGATTTTTCGTTTCTCGTAGTATCATTGTTTTTGTTTCGAGCAGTAGTAAACTGCAAGCGTCATTTCACTATAAGCGTGACGGTGATGACGGTCTTTCTTGCATACCCCTACCCGTATCCCATAAACATCGTCACTACCGTCACCATCGTCACTTAAAAACAGGCAAGCCGCTTTAATCTGCGGCTTGCCTGTTTTATTTTTGAGTAATGTGGCAGGGTTTTTGCCCCATTGTTTGTTAAAATGGATTTAGATATTTTGTAAAAGTGCAAGGTTTTTTAGCACAATGGGTGATATGCTGGTTTTGAAGTGCATTCGGGCATTTAGTCAGATGCGAAATAGTATCCAATTAGCACGAACATCACCATTACGGAAAGATAGTCAATCAGGAAGAGGATCACAGGATCGGAATAATCGTAGAATACGAAGTGGCTTCTGAGCAGCAGATACAAACTAACGCCTCTGCATCGGAAGGCGAACGCGCCATACGCTGCCCAGAGCCAGCCGATCAGTCGCAGGCTCCACGTCCGCAGGGGCGAAGGCTGCAAGTGTTTGCGCGCCATCGCCAGCATCATGCTCCAATGAAGCCCCAGATGCAGGCTCATACAGACGAAGCCCCGGTAGGCGCAGAGGATATGCACCTGCTGTGCAAGCTCATAGCCGCCGTGCTTTGGGAAAAACGCAAATACATAACGGGACAGCACAACGCCGCTAATCATTGAACCGAACATAGAAAGAAAGATGATCCCGACCAACGCCGTCTGAACCATGCGGATTGGCGTGTATTTGCCCTTTCCGACTGCCAACAGCCACTTTCGGTTGAGTATATGGTGTGCCACGAACAGAGCGAACATTCCCATACCGATCCACTCGTGGGCTGCCTCGCCCACAAGACCGTAGGCCATCAGAAGCAGCATGGACACCGACATGGCCGCATCCACGGCGATTTTTATTTTGAGAATTGGTTTCATGTTCTCATCCTTTGCTGTGAGAGAGCACCCAGTTCAAATTGTCCGGGTCATCAAAGACCGCATTGGCTCCGCCGTGGTAGTTATAAATGCCCTTTTCGTTGAAGAAGGCGTTGTCGGGTGTTTCGATACGCAGAACTTTGTCGATGTCGGTATCGCTCCAACCGGCGTTTTCATAGGCTTCGTGGAGATTTTCGTAGGCCGAGCGGGCCTTGGCGCTGCCGTAATACTCGTCGCCGTCGGCCATGTAGATATAGATTGCCACACTATTTTCCGCAATGGGTGATAGCTGCCATCCCACTGAGAAGCGCCGTGGAGATAGGCGGCATACAAGTCGGGCCGCATGGCCACCGCACGGGACATGGTCTCGCCGCCTGCGGAATACCCGGCGGCATAGATCCGGCCGGTATCCACGGCAAAACGATTGATGAAGTATTCCGTCAACTCAATGGCCTGCCGGGCGGATTTTTCGCCCCAGTCAGTGAGCTGTGCAGAAACCACGACCATCTCGGTGTCCAGCCTTTGTCCATGCGGTAAAAGCCACTCCAATTCAGATTGCTGCCGGAAGAATCTTCACCGAACCACATCATGTTATAGCCTGGCATAACGACCATCATCGGAAACTTGCGGCTGCCATCGTAACTGTCTGGCAAATAATAGCTGTAATGGATGTCACCGTCCGCGCCGGAGAAGATTTGCTCTGCAAACAGGCCCGTCTGAACCGGCTCCGATGTGACAGCCGATGCTGTTAAGCTTTCCAACGGTTCTTCTGTCAGTTCGGCACTCGGTGCAGGCGTTATCTCCGGCTGGGTCGGCGCTGCCGTACCGGCTCCGCACCCTGCGAGAGTCAATATCAACACAAGAGTCACAGCAAGCGAAAGAAATCGATTCACTTCTGCTCGTCCACCGGCGGAACCATTTCCGCATACTTTTTGAGCATTTCCGGGGTGCTGGTGTAGTAGCGCACATTCTTGTTAAGGGCGGTGATCTGCGCCATTTCGTCATCGGTCAAGGCAAAGTCAAAGAGGTCAAAGTTAGACTTGATATGGTCGGGGTTCTTGGAGCCGGGGATGACAATGTTGCCGCTCTGAATATGCCAGCGAAGAATGATCTGGGGCGCGGACTTGCCGTACTTCGCGCCAAGCCGAGCAAACAGCGGCTCCTGGAGCAGTGCCTTGTCACCATGACCCAGCGGATACCACGCCTGCGGCACGATGCCGTTCTCCTTCAGGAAGGCTTTCAGTTCAGGCTCCTGATGATAGGGGTGCAGCTCGGTCTGTAATACCGTTGGGCGCACCTCGCAGATGGAGAGAATCTCCTTGATCTGCGCTTTGTTGAAGTTGGACAGGCCAATGGCTCGCACCTTGCCCTCCTTGTACGCCTTCTCCATCTGACGGTAGCCCGCCACATAATTGCCTGCAGGCTGGTGGATCAGCAGCAGGTCGATGTAGGTATCCCAGACGGGCAAGGGTCTTGTCCACTGCGTCAGGGCTGCTCATAGAAGCTGGGCCACAGCTTGGTTTCCAAGAAAATCTCCTCCCGCTGCAAGCCGGACTTCTTCATGGCGCGGCCAACGGCCTTTTCGTTTACATAGGCGTTGGCGGTGTCGATCAAGCGGTAGCCGTTCTGCAAGGCGCTGACGCAGGAGGCCTCTGCCTCGTCCGGGGGGTCAAAAGAAATGTGCCAATACCAGCCATCGGCATTTTCACATCGTTATTGAGAGTTGCGTATTCCATAAAAGATTCCTCCTTAAATATTCTTTCCAAGTTTCGTGGCTTCGTTTTTTATTGGTCGCCATGCCGCCGTAGGTCATACCGTAGAGACCGGCGAAGCGCTTCATGGTGTACTCGCCCGCATCCAGCATCCATTTCTCCGGAGCTGCGCCCTGAAACACAAAATACAGTTTGCGTCCGGACAGTTCGCCGTCCTCCACTTTGCCGTAGAAAAACGATCCAGCACATTGCGCACGCTGCCGCAGATGTTGTGCCAGTAAAGGGGGCGGAAGCGATGATAATGGTGAAATCCGCCTGTTTTATGGCATCACCAATGACAGCATCCAGTCCGTCACCGGGAAGGTTCTGGGCCGTATGCACCAATGATGGCAAAGTCCGTAAGGGCTCAAAGGTCTCATATTCGTGACCTTTTCAGCAGCTCTGCCACGCCAGCGGCGGTGTTGCCGGCATTTTGTTGGGACTGCCGTTGATAAATAAAATACTCACATAACAGTAACTCCTTATTTCAGTTTTTTTTTTGATATTCTTCTTTTTCACTCACCGGTTCACACCACTGACTGCAGCTTTTTCTCGGGTGCTGCCAGATGGGAGAACCAGCTGTCCGGCACAGCGCCGTGCCAGTGCTTGACGCCGGGGGCAATGTTGACCACATCGCCGGATGCAGTTCTGCGGTGCCTTTGTCCCCATTCCTGATAGTAACCGCGCCCGGCCGCGAATGAGATCTGTCCGCCGTCTTTGTCCGCCTCGTGGATGTGCCGGTTGTTACGGCAGCCAGGTTCAAAAGGTCACATTGAATTTTGACCTGCGCAAAGCTGAAACTGGCGCAAAGATAACTCTGCGCTGAAATACTGTGCAGAACCGTCATTGGGCGCTCCGATGCGGAAGCATACTGTTTTGATGACGCTGCTTTTCGTCGGCGCTTTCCTCGTCTGCCAGATGGCCAGCGCAGGAATGCTGCCCATGCTTTCGGCCAACCGCATAAAATGCGGCGTGTGTCAGATCTCCGTACCGGTGGTGATCCTCATTTGCCATTGCCAGATGATGACCGAAGCGAGTATCTGTGTCAGCCCCTTGCGCCATCGCTGTCACGGTGATGCAGGAACGGTCGCGTGCAGAAAGCTCGCTTTCCGGCTCAAACCTCACCGAAAAAGAACATGTCATTGAGCTGTGCGAACTTCGGCGCAAATTCACCAAACTTTTCTGCCTGCTGGCGTTTTCTCAACATGCAGGCCCAGTCCATTGTTAGGACTGCATCACAAAGCGCCAGGAGAACCGCTGGCTTCCTGCCCCCACTCGCCGGTACCGTCGGCCAACCACTCTGATACATGCCGGAGGAGGAAGAAGGGCAAAGGGGATGACGGCTTGCCGGTGAAATCATTGTTTTTTACGGTGTCCAAATCCACGCTGCGATACTCCCACCAGATGGGATAGTAAAATGTAGCCAGTTCCCCTCATGCGTTGATTTTACTGGGTTTAACTGGTATACAAAACTGTGTTTACTGTTACTATCTTTCATTCTTTTTTTTCCAAAATAGCTTTGAAGCATAGGCCACATTATTTTCATATATGACACAAAGCTCAGCTCTACTTGTGCTTCATTAAACCATCCAACCATAAAGCTATTTATCTCTTCAAATAATACTTTTTTGAAAGTTTCTGAATAATAATTGTGTTATCCACTTCTTCAGTATAATCTTTTTCGCATACATTTTACATATAGAACGCACTCCAAAATAATTATATAGCACACCTACCGTTGTTTTTTTAATGCTTCAATATCTCTTGGAAAATCTGTTCTATTCATCATATTCACTACTAATTGATGTCTTGAGTTTAGGTAATTCCTAACTGTACTTTTACCTATTTCAACATCAACTGTAAATGAAAAATCTTGAGTTTGTATACTATCTGCTCCCTAACATTATCATCAATTCAACTTGTGCTGCATGATATTCTGTATAACCAGACAAAGCCATATATTTCCAAGAATCTTGCTTTGCATACATTTCCGTATCTAAAATATGCGTAAATTCATGAAACACAATATACCTTGGTATTTCCGAACTTTTGCATATCCTTAATATATGTTCATCTGTTTTCGTATTATAGTAAGCTTGGGCGGCTGAAGCGAATCCTGCTGCATCGCTTTCCTCAACATTAATTTCAAAAAAATCTATCTTATACTGTGGTAATTTCTCAATTTCCATAAACTCAATATATTCTTTTTCATATTCTTTAATTAAATTTTTAATTTGTATTTCTGTCATATTGTTTTATACCTCATATCAAAGTTAGCATTTCACTTTTAGTATACCATAAAACAATCCCATTCTCATTCTATATATTTTATCCTCAACGATGAAAAATGTGTCTGCACACATCTCTTCCATCTTATTATTTTCAATGTTATAAGTTCTTAATAAAATTCAAATCCTGTTTCCGTAATGCCTTCTGTAACTTTTCGTTCTTTCTCTTCAGTTCCTTATTTTCTCTGCTCAGAGCTGCCACCTTCTGGTTCAACAGTTCAATCTGTTTTTCCATCGCCATGTTCAGAATTTCTCTTCTTGGATCTATCATTCCGGCCTGTTGCTCTACTGCTTGGTTCAATGTATCCCGGACGGTTGGATTTTTATAAAAAGAATCCTCGACAATCCAGTTTTTCTCATCAGCTTTGGAACGCTGATACGTTCTTTATTTGCCAGCATATCTTGTATTGCTTGCAATGCCAGTTCAATTTTCTCTTTACTTTTTCTCTGATTTTCCTCAATCATCTTGTCGTATTTGCTCATATTCTTCACCCCATCCTTGCCAGACTCATATATATGATGTCACTCATCCTCTGTCTTACTTCTCTGGTTTCGTCTGCCATTCTTTGATTGCTCATTTTCCGGTAATCCTGATGTTGCAGGATTTTCCGATATTTTGCCAGATAATCCATGAGAAATTCAAACGTATCATTACTTATCTTGGCACTTCTGTATTCCGCATTTTTGGCTCTCGCTTCATTTTCATTATCTTCCCGGAAGCATACCCTTATCATGTGATTCCTATAATCAATATCTTTGACATATTTTACTCCCCAGTAGTTCCCCCGATTCTGTATCCGGTTTCTGCTAACATAAGCAACAGAAGCTGATCTCTTCGGTTCGTACAGGCCTGTAAAATTGTAATAATCTGATTTTCTTTTTTGCTGTTCTCCCACGATGTTCCTCTTCCTTCAGATAGGCTTTTAAAAGAATGATTCCGCAGTACCTTTTTTACTCCCACCTGATTAACCGCTATAATCTGGTTATACGATAAGGTTTTGAGACTTCCGTACTGTTCATATTCTGCCTCTATAAATAAATAGAACCTGAACACATCTTTTTTAAGTATGCGTTGCAGGTTCCTTCATTCGACACTTTTTTCTCCAGCCGTTTGCTCTGTATGGTTTCCGGCTTTAAGCCAGTATAAAAAAATTCCACAAAGTGTTCTGTCTGTTTTTTTCATAATCTAACTGATAGACTTCTGTGAGTTCCATTTCTTTCTCTGCCATATATTTCATATAATAGCAGATTGAAAAAAGATTTGGCATCGAAGTCTGGTTGTTTTGAACAAGCTGATAACAATATACATACTATAATTCCTATACTTTTTGCTTTTATTTTATAAAGTTTATCTTTTTTGTCAGTCCTGAATACAAAA
>VOFK01001205.1_pt1 | contig 47638 bp, 64 predicted proteins | sample 5384121 | NCBI WGS metagenome assembly VOFK01 (sample SAMN12384730, study PRJNA508395) | human gut metagenome | isolation source: healthy gut J | host: Homo sapiens | reverse complement strand
CCACGCTACTCCAGAACTTCGTATGTATAAAAAGCTGTCCGGTATATTACGCACAGCTTCAGGCGGACGAGTTCAGCGAGATTTACGGCGTGAACATCGTCAGCATCCCCACCAACAAGCCCCGCGCACGTCAGGACCTGCCCGACAGCGTGTACAAGACCGTGAACGGCAAGTACAACGCCGTGATTGAGCAGGTGGCCGGAGTGCCACGCCAAGGGCCAGCCGGTTCTGGTCGGCACGGTCAGCGTAGAAAAGAGCGAGGCACTGTCCAAGCTGCTGAAGAAGAAGGGCATCGCGCACAACGTTCTGAACGCAAAGCAGCATGAGCGTGAGGCGGAAATCGTTGCGCAGGCCGGCAAGCAGGGCGCGGTTACCATCGCCACCAATATGGCAGGCCGCGGCACCGATATTATGCTGGGTGGCAACGTGACCTATATGGCTAAGGCGGCCTTGAAGAAGGAGCTGTCCAAGGAGCTGACCGCCAACCTGGCCGAGCTGAAGGACGAGTATGAACACGCCAAGGCCCGCGCCAAGGCGGCGGGCACCGAGCTGCCCACCCTCGCCGGAGGCCGGTATTGACGCCAAGCTGGAAATGCTGATGACCGAGTGCGACGGCCACGCCGAGACCGAGGACGCCGAAATCCTGCACGCCCGCAAGCGCTTTGAGGAGCTGTGCGAAGAGTTCACCCCTCGAGGTCAAGCGCGAGGCAGAGGTGGTCCGCAATGCGGGCGGCCTGTTCATCATCGGCACCGAGCGCCACGAGAGCCGCCGTATCGACAACCAGCTGCGCGGCCGTGCAGGCCGTCAGGGTGACCCCGGCGCCTCCCGCTTCTTCCTGAGTCTGGAAGATGATTTGATGCGCATCTTCGGCGGTGAGCGCGTGCAGGGTCTGATGGACTCTCTGGGCCTGGACGAGATGTCCCCATCGAGAACAAGCTCATCACCAACACGATTGAAAGTGCCCAGAAAAAGCTCGAAGCATCGAACTTTGCAATTCGTAAACAGGTGCTGCAATATGACGACGTCATGAACCAGCAGCGCGAGATTATCTACAAGCAGCGCCAGATGGTTCTGGACGGCGAGGATATCTCCGACAAGCTGCACGAGATGATGCGCCAGTCCATTGACGATGCCTGCGCGAACTACCTGAACGGCGAGACCGCCGACGATTGGGATTTCGCGGGCCTGCGCCGCCACTTTATGAACTGGCTGTGCCTGCCCACGGACTTCAATTACACCACCGAGCAGCTGAGCGACCTGACCCGGGAGGGCATTGCCGATGAGCTGTACAAGCGCGGCATGGATATTCTGACCGCAAAGGAGAAGCGCTACGGTGCCAAAACGATGCGCGAGCTGGAGCGCATCTGCCTGCTGCGCAATGTTGACTCCAAGTGGATGGAGCACATTGACAATATGGACCAGCTCAAGCAGGGCATGGGCCTGCGCGGCTATGGCCAGCATGACCCTGTGGTGGAGTACCGCATCGAAGGCTTTGCCATGTTCGATGAGATGATTGCCTCCATCCGCGAGGACGCCGTCCATATGCTGCTGACCATTGAAATCCGCCAGCAGAACGCCGAGCCCAAGCGTGAGCAGATTGCCAAGCCCACCGGCGAGGGTGCCCCCAGCGAGGCTGGTGCCAAGGGCGCTGCCCCTGTCCGCGTGACCAAGATTGGCCGCAATGACCCCTGCCCCTGCGGCAGCGGTTTGAAGTGGAAGAAGTGCACCTGCAAGGAGTAGCCACCCCGACCTGTAATTTACCATCAAGGCATCGCCTTTCATTCTGGGCGATGCCTTTTTAAAGATGGCAGGGCAAATGACCTGTTCCCGTTATGTTGAGGGCCGGGCATACCCGGCCCCTACGAGGTAGAAATCTATCATGAAAGCCAGAATCATCCGTGAACCCCGGTGCGCCCTGCTGTGGCGCATTGACGAAAGCTACCCCAACTACGCCGCCATTGCGCGTGCGGCCAGACAGTATGATGTGAAGCTGCGTCCGGTGGCCGATGGCGATTTGGGCGGCATTGTCGGCGAGCTCTGCGCGGGCCGCCCCGCCCCGGCGTTCGCCCCATTGATAGCCGTGCCTGACCGCCCGGCTATCATCATCAGTGGCCTGCGCCATGATACCGGCGAGCTGGGCGGCTTTGTGGATATGATAAAGGGCGGGCGGGGCGTCCATCCCGGTGCGCAGTATGGTCACGCCCACCAGCAAGGGCTGGACGCTGGCCCAGCTGCTGCTGGAGCTGAACACGGAGCACGAAACTGTGCAGGGGGATAAGGCGTGAAGCGCCGCGCCGCCGCCCTGCTGCTGGCCGTGCTGCTTTGCCTGCCCTTGACCGCCTGCCAAAAACAGCAAAAATTGTACAGTGCCACTTGGTTTGACCTGTTTGACACCGTGGCAATGGTACAGGGCTACGCCGCCAGTCAACAGGATTGGGACCGGCAGGCAGCGGCGCTGTATGACGATTTGGCGCACTATAATCGAACTGTTTGATATTTATAATCATTATGACGGTGTTGTGAACCTGTATGATGTGAACGCGCAGGCTGCCGCCGCACCAGTGCGGGTCGGGGATGAACTATACGCATTTTTGCGCTGGTGCAAGGACACTGCCTACCCTGCCACAGACGGTGCCACGAACATTGCCGCGGGCGCGGTGCTGCGCCTGTGGCACGATGCCCGCGAGAGCGACTCCCCTGCCCCCGCCCGATGCAGACGCCATTGCGGAGGCGTTGCAGCACATCAACATCGGAAACTTGATTTTGGACGATGCTGCGCAGACCGTCTATTTTGCAGACCCGGCCATGACGCTGGATGTGGGCGCGGTGGGCAAGGGCTACGCCGTGGAGCAGACCGCGCAGGCCGCGCAGGCCCGCGGGCTTACGAGTGCCCTGCTGAATGTCGGCGGCAATCTGCGGGCCATCGGTACCAAGCCCGGCGGAAAGCCGTGGACCGCGGGTGTGGAAAACCCGTGGGGCGATGACCCGGCTTATTTGCAGGCGGTGGAACTGGCCGATGGTGACAGCCTTGTCATCAGCGGCGACTACCAGCGCTATTTTGAGTATAACGGCGTGCGGTACGCCCATTTGATCGACTTGACCACGGGCTACCCCGCCCGCTATGTAAGCAGCGTGGCAGTGCTGGCCCACGCCGAAACCGGCGGCTTGGCCGATGCGCTCTCCACAGGGCTTTTCTGCCTGCCGGAGCAGACCGGCCGCACCCTTGCAGACCGGAACGGCTGGGCCGTCCTGTGGATGCACACCGACAAAAGCACGGCCCAAAGCGCAGACTGGCCGCAATAAAGCAGAAAAAAGAGCCGCCGAACATTCGGCGGCTCTTGCTGTATCAAAATCTATGCGCGGGCACACGAAAAAATCCAGAAAGGCGCAGAGAAAAAATCAAGACAGCGCATAGGCGCTCGCTCCACTCCGTTCCGCTCGCAATCCGCCTAATCTCCAAGCCAACTCCAAGAAAATTCCAAGTCCACACCAAGCAAAATCAACGCATTATCTCATGTTTTCCCCGCATGGGACAGAATGAGAGAGGATTGGAAACAAAAAAAGCAGGCCCCGGAGCCGGATGGCGGAGGGGCCTGCGTGCTTAACTTGTCTTTTTGGTCTTCGGTGAACGCCCTGTATCATAGTAATATAGAAAAGAATATAAGTCAATATGTGACGATAAACTGTAACTTTTATAAATGCACTTTTAAATTAAAAGCACTTGACAATACTGCCCGTTTAAACGTATGCTATATGTAAAGAATAACGAACGGATAGGAAGTGTTTTGCCATTTTTAACTACAGTATAAACCGAAGAAAACATCGCAGGAACTTGTTGCGATGCTAAAGGATGAAAAGGGCATAACCTTTTCCATTATGTCAGAGACAGAGGCAGCAGAATATCTTTCCAAGAGAAATAATTATATGCGGACGGCCTCTTATCGAAAGAACTTATGCAAAGCACGAGACTGGTACGCAGGTCGGAAAGTACATCAATCTGGATTTTTGCCTATCTTGCAGAACTGTCAAACATTGACTTCTACTTACGGGAGTATCTCTTGAAGATGTGCATTGATATTGAACATGCACTGAAAGTGGCACTGCTGGCAGAGATTGAGCAGAACCCGCAGGAGGATGGCTATAAAAATCGTATGCGACTTTTGGAGAAGTATCCGCAGGTAAAGCGCTCGATTGAGCAAAAAGCAGATGCGATATTTACGGGTGACTTGATAAACAAATACTTCAATTTATGCTATGTGGTTGATAGCCGGACAAATGCTTGCTCGGTAAAAATCATCAATGTGGACTGCCCCGTTTGGGTGTTGGCGGAAATCATTAGCTTTGGCGATTTGATAAAGCTGTGTGAGTTCTACAGCACAAATTATCGTCAGTTCTTTGCAGTGGCGCTGGATAGGAACATTATCAACCCGGTAAAGAGTCTGCGGAACGCCTGCGCCCATAATAATTGCCTGTTTACTTCGCTTAGGCCAAGCAAAACAACCAGACCGCCGCAGGTGATTTCCAGAATGGCAGCGAGTTCCCGGCATTTCCAGAATAGAAAGAACAAAAAGAAACTTTCCAGTAGACCGGTGTTTGAAATTATCTGCCTGCTTTATGAATACCAATTGGTTGTGAGTCCGAAAGTTAAGGAAAATCGGATGGCTGCGTTGAAAGAGTTTGCCGATGGGCGAATGATAAAACATATGGACTATTTCACTGGGGATGATGGCAACCAGTTAGTAGAATCCACCTTACTTTTTATAAAAAAGGAAGTTGACTTTTTCTCGTAATAGGCATATAATACTAATGTAATCAAAAAGATACTATATCTTTTTGTGAGGACGACGTTACTGACGCCGTTCTCATTTTCTTTATTATGAAGAAAACAGCCTGTAGAATGGAAAATCATTTTTACGGGCTGTTTCCCTTATACGGGCATTGCCTCTCGCAATTCCCGCTTATACTTGTAATACGTATTCCGTGCAATACCGATGAGCTTGATACAATCGGCATCGCAGAGTGTTGCCGTCAAAATCGCTTGCTGTACTTCTTGATGGCATCCTTGCAAGCGGCAGCTTTCTTGACAATCAGCTTACGGCCTCGCTCCTGCCCTATCTGTTTTCCGTTTAATTTGGCAGTCAACACATCCCTCTCTGGTGCGCTGATGCAGGTCGTCGACTTCCTTTGAGCCTGTGCAAAGGCAAAGGCGTATCTGCTCTTTGGCAAGGGTCAACGGTGTACTGGTTCAATGCGGCAATGACCGAGGATACAAAACTGTCAGTAGCGGCATTGCCTGTTTCCAGTTGGGTACTGATTTGCCGTTGGATGGTCTGGCGGTAGGTCTCTGTGTTGATATGAGGCTCTTTGAGAAAACAGAGCGTTACATTTTGGGCGTATAGGGCTTCGTACAGTTGGCAACCCTCGTCTGCATTACGGCTCATACGGGATACACTGTCAAATACAATAGTGTCGCCTGCTTGCACAGTGTGAAGCAATTTATCTAATTCTCTGCGGCCTTGATAGGTCGTGCCAGTATATACTTCGCGGATGATATGTGCGGTGGGGTACATTGATAGAATGTTACGGACTTGCCGTTCGATATTTTGCTGTGGCGTGGAAATGCGGCGGCAGTAACCATATATCTGCATGGCAGTATCACCTCTGAGGCTCGTTAATTTTGATACTGGTAGTATACTTACTTTGTCATACGAAGCACTTTTTAATACTACTTGTGCATAGCTTAAATTTGATACTGGAAATGATGGCGGTGGTCGCTTGTGTGACCGCCGCCATCGTTCGGATGTGGCCGCAAGACTGCACCATGCGCAGGTTTTGCACTCGGCCATTCCCCGCAGGGAACGCCGGTATCTGGTTCGTATGGGCAGGAATGGTAATCGTATTGCATTGTGCAATTGCTCCTTATTAAAGAATGTGTACATATAAAAATGGCGGTCTCACTCGACCATTATCGCTGTTATTGTGACTTCATTCGGTAACAACCATCTTTTCCATACAGTCGCCGCATATCAGGTTGATGACCTTGGTCGCTCGGCAACTATTGCCACATTTGGGGCGAATATATTTGCAGGTACTGCCGGGCTTTTCGTTCTGGTTTCCGCTCCTGCACTGCTGTTGCCGCCCTAGGGGCGTTCCAGTACATCCAGCAGGTTAAGGAAACTCGACCATCTGGAAATCTTGCCAGCCCTGCTCCTCTACAAAATCCAGAGATTTCAAGACCGGGGCTGGTGTCCCAACCATATTTGGGATGGTGTTCGACTTCCAGACAAGTGGTTTCTGCAATGTGCTTGAAATTCTTGTTGTGATATACGCCGTTATTGCTGGTGTCCTTTATACCGTGTTCGGCGCAATACTCGTGTACCATCTCATGGACTAACACGCCAGCCAGAAAAACACTCTTGGTTTAAGCTGGCAGAACTTATATTGATTTCGTAGCGCCGTTCTTCGCCTGTTTTTCCAAACGCAGTGGTGAAGTGCCCATACGCGCCAGCGGAATCTTTCAAGCCTGATAACGACCTCCGAGCAATTCACCGTCAAAAAGCGGCTATTAAGTGCTCGGAACATTTTCTCAAACTGTCCTGCCACGCGGCTCGTTTTAATCGTCTGTTTCATTTTCGTTGTCCTTTCGTCTTAAAAGTTCGCACCCTTTAAATCCCCGCCGAAGAAGCGGTTTTGCAGGTTTGGCCCTGCCGGCGAAAAGAAGCCCATAACCCTGCGTCAACAAATCATGGAATATCGCAGCATCCCCGCAAAGTGCGAGAATATGCCGTGAAAGTTTGTTGACTAAAGGGTGGGCTTATATACTTTTTGAGCGCAGGGCCACGCTTTCCCGTCCCGCCGCAGCGGTACCGTACTATTTTTATTAAAAAATACGATATGTATATATTGACATGATGTATATTATATGCTATTACAAGGTTAATAACGTATTGCATAACGAATTGTATTTCATTCGTAAGGGGCGTCTATTTTTGAACTGCTTATTTCATTTCAGATAAAGAAAAGTTTATTATTCTGATTACTGCTTCAAACTAAAGTTTTTCGGGCTTGAAAATCGGAGTATTACTTCATCGTAATATGGCACCAAAACGAAAGCCCGCCGATGACAGAGCCACCCGCAACAGAGGCAACGTTCATTTTTGCAGTGCCGCGCAGAAATAAATTTGGATGCGGAAATCAAGCAGTCAATGACATCACGCGGCATCAGGGCGTTAGAACAATGCCCGGTGTACGATGCAGACCAAGTTTACAGGGCTTTCGCCAGATACCATTTGCACGATGACATCATTGCGGCGCAACTCTGCACCATATCAGAATGATGCCTTGTGGGAATCTGCCGCCAGAGGTTCATGTACCTTCGAAACAGATTTCGACTGGCGGCATCAACAAAATTAACGGTGCTCGCTTGGTAGATGATATTTTTTGCTGAGTGGGAGGTTCTGGGCGAAAAGCTGTGGGTAATGATGGCAAGTAAAGCGCTTGCGTTTCGTTAGAACCGAGCCTGCCGTTCAGCTGGTTTGACGGCATCCAGTTCCTCAGAATCGAGCGTGATGCAATGGGACAGTGGTGCCGTTTGCCGAGTAGAAAGTGGAAGACCTGACAATGCCTTTGCGATAGTAAGGCGTACAGGAAACAGCAGCAAGCGGTGCTGAAATCGCGCGAAAGTGCAGAACTTGCAAAACCGCCAATCTTATAGGCAGGAACGGCGAAAAGTTCCGATAGCTGCAGCCCCACTGACGGCAAGCGGTCTTGTCGGCAGCGGGGAGTCCAGAGGGGTCACGCCCCTTTGCAAAAATAAGCCCGCAGGGCGGGTGGAGTTTCCGCAGAAACTGCCATACCTTATGACACATCAGACGGAGGCTAAATGCTGCCTGATTTTGCAGTGCATTTTAAGCCGCAATCGGATGGGGGCATGAATCCCCGCCGAAAGGAGAGATTATGATGGCGTGTGCCATGAAGTTTAGCGCGGGCGCAGTCCGCAATCAACTTCGCCACAACCGGCGAAATCGAACATTCCGGCAACCAGGACATTGACCCGGCTCGGCTGGGCAATCGGACTATGTTCTGTCCCAGACCGGGGGCATGACCGAGTACGACTATTTTTTGCAGCGCAAATCGGAACTGTACTGCTACAACCGTGACGATGATAAAAGTGATGGTCGGCTGGATAGTGACTGCCCCCCAGGATTTAGACCCCGCCCGCTATGACGATTTTTTCTGTGCCACATACGATTTCATGGCAAATCGCTATGGGAAAGAAAAATGTCGTGAGCCATCGTCCATGATGACGAGGGCGGCCAGCCGCATTTGCATTTCTGTTTATTCCTGTCGAGGAAGATTTGAAGCACGAACAGGGCTGCAAAATCTGTGCTAATGATGTGCTTGACCGCCGCGAACTGCGCAATTTTCACCCTGACCTGCAACGCTATCTGGACGAGCACGGTTTGGAAGATGCCCATGTTATGACTGGCGTGACAAAGCGGCAGGGGGCGGCAACCGCACTGTCGCGCAGTTGAAAGCCGAGCGCGAGCAGGAATACCAGCAGGAAGTAGAGCGTCCCGCATTGTATTTTGGAGAATCAAAATTGAACAGGGACTTCACTTTTTTAAGGTGCAGGCATGAAAACAGATTGTATGGATTATCAACTGCTATCTATATGGCGCAACACTGATTCTGCTGGTTGTGCTAGCACTGCTGGTATATTTGCGCGGGCAGGCCAATCATCTGCCCAAATCCATTTGCGTCCGCAAGAATATCGTCTACCGCATCCAAAGAAAAAGGCGCAGGGTGTGTTGTTGGGGAAAAAATTCGGCCTGCTGGCTTATTCCCCCGAACAGGACGAGGGGCACATCCTCGTAATGGGGCCATCCGGCACAGGCAAGACAAGTGCCCTGCTGATTCCGACTTTGCGGAGTTGGCAGGGCACGGCTCTTGTGGTAGATATATCCGGCGACATATCGGCTAATGTACATACAGAGAACAAAATCATTTTTGACCCTACGGCAAAGGATTGTATTCCGTATGATGTGTTTGCGTCCATTGATGCGGCCCCGGATGACACCGAGCGGCAGGAGCGCTTGGAGCAGCTGGCCTATCTGCTGCTGCCGGACAAAAGCCAACGACAGCCCGAGGCAGGCATATTTTTCACAAAAATGGCCGCAAAATGATAACAGCAGCCCTTATCTGCTACTATGGCATGGATTGGGGCTTTGTCGAAATCTGCGAGTATTTCCTAGGCCATGACTGGCGTAGCTTGCTAAACGATATTGCAAAACAGCAGAATCCGATTGCTAATATGTTCATTAGTTCCTTTGCCGGGGCCAGTGAGCAAAATACCGCAGGCTGCAAACAAAGGCAGATGACGCCTCAAACTATTTGCAACCAACGAGCAAAATTAAAAATGCACTTAGAAAAAGTCCCAACTATGAAAAATCTATCTGTCCGGCCACATTGGAGCAGAACAGCATTTATATTTTCATCCCGGACGAAAAAACTCAAAATCTATGGCGACCTGCTGCGCATTATTACGGCCCAGTCGATGGAGTATTTTTCATCCAGACCGCCGGAACACAAGCAAATGATTCTATTTTTGTCTTGACGAATTTGCTTCGTTTGGCAAGCTGGCTTTACAAATTGTTGAGGCCTTACGCAAACTGCGGAAACGCGCCACATCCGTATTATGGTGCTGACCCAGTCGTTGGCCGACCTCGATATGATTTACGGCAAAGACGAACGGAAAGCCATGCTGGGCAACTTTAAGTTTACTGTTCTGCTCGGCTGCAAAGATGCCGAAACACAGGAATATTTCTCCAAAATGATTGGTGAAAAACATTCCCTATTGGCAACCGACCCCAACCAGAAACCACAGCCCCATCATCAAGCCCGCAGACCTCGCACACTTGGAACAAGACCTATTTGTAATTTGCGATGACGGAGCAATCCGGCTGCGGAAAAAATTTCTACTTCAAATAGTGCGTGACATCTACAATAATTTACGAAATACGGCAAAAAGCGGGTGACAAATGCCCCGCTTTCGTTATAATAGATAAAAATATGTATCTTTGGCTGCAAGTCCGACTTATGGGATGGAGCATTTGCTACAATATACATAGGGTTAAAAAGTGTACTTGAAATTTGGAGGAATCACAATGCCGGATAACAAAAAAAGAGCAGGAACGCGAAAGAACTTTCACCGCGCAATATGGGCGATTGCGGACGACCTGCGCGGGAGCGTGGATGGCTGGGATTTCAAATCCTACGTTCTGGGCATTATGTTCTACCGCTATATTTCCGAGAACCTGACGAACTACATCAACGCGGACGAAATCGCGGCAGGAAACGCGGATTTTGACTATGCCAAGCTGTCTGACGAGGAGGCCGAGCAGGCACGGGATGACTTGGTGCAGACCAAAGGCTTCTTTATCCTGCCGTCAGAATTGTTCGTAAATGTCCGTGCCGTGCACCGCAGGACGATAACCTCAACATGACGATGGAGGCCGTCTTCCGTCATATCGAGGATTCGGCAAAAGGCACCGAGAGCGAGGACGACTTTGCCGGACTGTTCGATGACTATGATGTCAACAGCAACAAGCTTGGCGCTACGGTGGCAAAAAGCGCAACGCAATGCTTGTTAAGCTGCTGGACGGCATCGGCGCGATGAAACTCGGTGAATACAAGGAAAACACGATTGATGCGTTTGGCGATGCGTATGAGTACCTGATGAGTATGTACGCCTCAACGCTGGCAAGAGCGGCGGCGAAAGTTCTTTTACCCCGCAGGAGGTCTCGGAACTGCTGACCCGCCTTGCCGTTGTGGGCAAAACCGAAGTCAACAAGGTCTATGACCCTGCCTGCGGCTCCGGCTCCCTGCTGCTGAAGGCGGCTAAGATTCTGGGCAAAGAGAATGTCCGGCAGGGCTTCTTCGGTCAGGAAATCAACCTGACGACCTACAACCTGTGCCGTATCAATATGTTCCTGCACGATATTGATTTTTTGATAAATTCAATATCGCCCACGAGGATACGTTGATTTCGCCCCAGCATTGGGACGAGGAACCCTTTGAGGTCATTGTCAGCAACCCGCCGTATTCTATCAAATGGGAGGGCGATGATAACCCGGTCTTGATTAACGACCCGCGTTTCTCCCCTGCCGGTGTGCGGCCCCGAAGTCCAAAGCGGACTTGGCCTTTATCATGCACTCGCGCTGGCATGGCTGGCGACCAACGGCACGGCGGCTATCGTCTGCTTCCCCGGTATTATGTATCGCGGCGGCGCGGAAAGAAGATTCGCCAGTATCTGATTGATAACAACTTTATCGACTGCATTATCCAGCTGCCCGGCAACATGTTCTTTGGCACCAACATTGCGACCTGCATTATGGTGCTGAAAAAAGCAAGGCGGAGAACAAGACGCTGTTTGTTGATGCCTCGAAGGAATTTGTCAAGGTCACGAACAACAACAAGCTGACCGAGGATAATATTGCCAAAATCGTGGCGTCGTTTGTTGACCGCGAGGATAAGGACTATTTCTGCCGCCTTGTGCCCAATGATGAGATTTTAACGCAGGATTATAACCTGTCTGTATCCGCCTATGTGGAGCAGGAGGACACCCGTGAGGTTATCAACATTACGGAACTGAACGCAGAAAATCAAGCGCATTGTAGCGCGGGAACAGGTTTTGCGTGACGAGATTGATAAGATTATTGCGGAGATTGAAGTGAACTAAATCGGTGTGATGACAGAGAAAAAAATGTTATGGGAGTCCGTTCAATGAATAAACTCGATTGGTCGAAAAAATCTTCGAGGCGTTTACAAAAAGTGGATATGGGGAGATACATATAATTATAGTCGAATTTGCGATTACATTCAAAAAATAAAATTATTGTATTCAAGACCTAAACAACGAGATAGAAGCTTTGGCTGAACCAACAATGAAAGAGGTTGTTTATGTCATAGTGCTTGTTGACTGGATATGTGAGGCGATAGAAGCAATTCAAAAAGACGCTGCTTTGCGAAGTTGCCAATAACTACACATATAAAGAGGAAGAATCCATCCAAGAGGCGTTACGTTTTTTAAAGCAATACGTTCGTTTGTTGTAGCGCATCCGTTATCTACAAACAGGCATAAAGATTATGGATTTGATGGGGATATGATTTGCGTTGATGTACGGAGAGAAAACACAGCAATAACAAGGATTTTTTCAGATTGTAAAGATTGGTATAAATTGGACTTCGCAGGTTTTGCAGAAGCACCCACAAAAAACCGCAAGCAGATTTTGTGCTATATGTATATTCAAAAAAAAAAGATGGAATGCAATATTTTTAAGTACATAGGTGTAGAACTTAAGGATATATACCAGGTGGCAGAGTTACAAATTAAAAAAAAATATGACCTTGACAAGTATTTGGAAGGCATAAAGAAAAAAAAAGATTGCTTGGGTGGTGGAATATGAGTAACCCTAAGAGAACTAATTACTGAATTGTGCCCTGACGGAGTAGAATATAAAAAGTCTTGGAGATATTGTATCAATCGAGAGAGGAAAACGTCTCGTCCGTGAACAGCTTTCAGAAGAAGGAAAGTATCCGGTTTATCAAAACAGCATGACACCGTTGGGGTATCACACAGAATATAATTATGATGCAGGTACAACATTTATCATTGGTGCGGGTGCGGCTGGAGAAATTGGATATAGTAAAGTTAAATTTTGGGCTGCTGATGATTGTTACCCATTAGTATGTAGTGAAAAACATATCGAGCCGATATATATACCACGCGTTGTTAAGAGAACAGCCGCGAATTAAATCGCGAGTACGAAAGGCAAGCATACCACGACTTTCGCGAAATTCTATAGAGCAATTGAAAATTCCTGTGCCACCGATTGAAGTCCAATGTGAAATTGTCCAGATACTGGACAATTTCACGGAGGAGTTTTTTACAGCGGAGCTTTTTACAGCGGAGCTTTACAGCACGCAAAAAAGCAGTATGAATATTACCGCGATGCACTTTTGACTTTTGGTGTCCACAGGGAGGGAACATTTGAGACAAAGTGGAGAACGCTGGGAGAGGTTTGTGGCTTACAAGCGGGCAAAAAGCAATTCCGGCGATTGAAATATCCCCTGTACAAACTAAGGAATATTCTGTTCCGTGTTATGGCGGGAATGGGCTTCGTGGATATGTAAAAACAGCTAACCAGCAAGGGATAAACCTTTGTTGGGCGGCAAAAAGGTGCGTTATGCGGAAATGTTTGCTATGCAACAGGTTCCCTATTACGCTACCGAACACGCTGTTGTTGTATCAGATAAAGGATTTTTCAATAGCAGATTCTTATATCATGCGCTCGTTCATGCAAATCTTAACCAGTATAAGACCGCAGGAGCGCAACCGGGACTTTCTGTTGCAAAGCTGGAAAAAGTTAAAATTCCAGTGCCGGAAAAGGAAATCCAAGACCGAATTGCAAAAGTGCTGGATAACTTTGATGCAATCTGTTCTGACCTTAACATTGGTCTGCCGGCTGAAATCGAAGCCCGTAAAAAACAGTATGAATATTATCGGGATATGCTTTGACGTTTGCTGCGGCTGACGACATAATCTTGACAGACAGACAGACAGACAGACAGACAGACAGACAGACAGACAGACAGAACAGACAGACAGACAGAGCCTAAAAAGCTCTTACAGTATGTGTTTGATATGTAAAAACTGCCTGTCAGCGATATTATTTATAGCCTGAAAACTGGCCTAAACCCGCGACAGAATTTCAAATTGAATGTAGGAGGGTACAATTCCCTACATTACAGGAAAAGACATCTATAGCAATAGTGTCAATATTTCTGAAAGAACAGACCGTATTACAGAAGAAGCGCTGCAACTGATAAACAGGCGTGCGGCGTTACAGCCGGGATTGCTGCTCTTTGCGAGTACAGGGACCGGCACAGTAGGACGGATGGCAATAGTGCATGAATATCAAAATGACTGGGGCATCAGCGAAACACTTTTATGCGATTAAAGCAGATGAAACTATCGTAATGCCGGAATTTTTGATGTATATGCTATATAGTGCAGATGCAAAAATCAATTTGAGCCTAAAATTTCAAAGGGGTCTGTGCCGCATTTGAAAGTTGCAGACTTGCTCAATGTGTGTATAGCTGTACCTACACTTAAAAAGCAAAAATGAAATAGTTTCGGTGTTGAAATACTTTGACACCCTTTGCACGACCTCACCACCGGCCTCCCTGCTGAAATAGAGGCACGGCAAAAGCAATACGAATACTATCGGGACAAGCTCTTAACATTTAAGGAGTTGGGTGCATGAGCACTTACAATGTAGTTGCCGCCAGCAACGAAAGTACCGTTGTAACAGAATACGAACCGCAAAAAGCAAACGCTCTGACGCCTACCAGAGCGAGGCTGCGCTGGAGCAGGCATTTATCAGGATGCTGGAGGAGCAAGGCTATGCCCTCCTCCCTATCCATGAGAACGCTGACCTTGTGGTAAACCTGCGCCGTCAGCTGGAACTGCTGAACAACTATACTTTCACGGATAAAGAGTGGGACTTCTTTTTTAAGGATAAAAATCGCCAACGCGAACGATGGCATCAAAGAAAAAAGACCCGCCGCATCCAAGAGGGATAACATTCAAAATCTGACCCGCGAGGACGGCTCTACGGTCAATATCACGCTGCTGGACAAAAAGCACATCCACAACAACCGCTTGCAGGTCATTAACCAGTATGTGGAGAATGGCGGCAACTATGATAACCGCTATGATGTCACGATTCTGGTAAACGGTCTGCCGTTGGTTCATGTGGAATTGAAGCGGCGCGGTATTGCCCATCAAAGAGGCGTTCAACCAAATCAACCGTTACCAGCGGGACGGCTTTTTGGGCTGGTAGCGGCCTGTTTGAGTATGTCCAGATTTTCGTCATCTCCAACGGCACGAATACAAAAAATACTACTCCAACACGACCCGCGACAGCCATATTAAAGAGAAAGCGCCGGAACGACCCGAAAGAGCGGCAAAAAGACAAGCAACAGCTTTGAATTTACGTCCTTTTGGGCGGATGGGAAAAACCGCGTTATTCCCGACTTGGTGGACTTTACCCGCACGTTCTTTGCCCGCCATACGCTGCTGAACATCCTGACGAAGTATTGCGTCTTTACGTCCGAAGACCTGCTGCTGGTGATGCGTCCGTACCAGATTGCGGCCACCGAGCGTATTTTGTCCCGTATTGAAGTATCAACCAATTACAAGCAGACGGGAACGCTGGCCGCAGGCGGGTACATCTGGCACACAACAGGCAGCGGCAAAACGCTGACCTCCCCTTCAAAACGGCGCAGTTGGCGTCCAATCTTCCCTATATTGATAAGGTTCTGTTCGTGGTAGACCGCAAGGATTTGGACTACCAGACCATGAAAGAATATGACCGCTTTGAAAAAGGTTACGCAGCCAACGGCAACACCTCCACGCAGGTGCTGCAGCGCCAGTTGGAAGACCGGGACGCCAAGGGCAACCCGCATACTTATAAAATCATCATCACAACGATTCAAAAGCTGGCGCTGTTTGTTGCCCGGCAATAAGGACATGAGATTTTCCAAAAGCACGTTGTCTTGATTTTTGACGAGTGCCATCGCAGCCAGTTTGGCGATATGCACGAGGACATTGTCAAGTATTTTAAGAATTATCACCTGTTTGGCTTTACGGGTACGCCGATTTTTGCGGCCAATGCCAGCACGCGCGGCAAGCCCACGCTGAAAACTACACCGCAGGCGTTTGGCGGTGAGCCTGATGCAAACGGCAAAAAGTCTTGCCGCTGCATACCATACGATTGTTGACGCTATCAACGATAACAACGTTCTGCCGTTCCGTATTGATTATGTGGATACGGTCAACCGCAAGGCGGGCGTCGGCGATAAGCAGGTCAAGGCCATCGACACTGAAAAAGGCACTTGCCGACCCGCGCCGCGTAAAGGAAATCGTCAAATACATCTTAGAGCATTTTGACCAGAAAACAAAAAAACGCAACGGTAAGACGTATTCTTCTTTCCGTGCGCTGCGCAATATCGAGGCAGTGGCAACCGATAAAACACGCGGGCAGGTCGCAGAAGTCAAGGATAGTGTGCGTCTGTCGGGCTTTAACTCCATCTTTGCGGTCAGCTCGATTGCCATGGCAAAGGCGTACTATTTGGAATTTAAGCGCCAGATGCAGGACTTGCCGAAGCAAAGCCTGCGCGTGGCAACGATTTTTAGTTATGCCGCCAACGAGGACGTGGAAGATGCCAATGGCCTGTTGGGCGAGGAAAACTCTGACGACACCAGCCAGCTTGACGCAAGCTCGCGGGACTTTTTGGAGTCTGCAATCAAAGGATTATAATGCACTTTTTAAAACACATTATGATACCTCGGCCGACAGATTCCAGAACTATTATAAAGACCTTTCCCTGCGCATGAAAAACCGCGAGGTTGACATCCTGATTGTCGTAAATATGTTCCTGACGGGCTTTGACGCTACCACGCTAAATACGCTCTGGGTGGATAAAAACCTCGTCATGCACGGCTTGATACAAGCGTTCTCGCGCACGAACCGCATCCTGAACTCCGTAAAGACATACGGCAATATTGTCTGTTTCCGCAATCTGGAGGAAGAAACCAACAAAGCCATTGCCCTGTTTGGTGACCGCAATGCGGGCAGTATCGTTCTGCTGAAAAACTATAAAGCCTATTACGATGGCTATGACGAGGACGGCAAACACCACGACGGCTACGAAGACCTGATTGCCAAGCTGCAAGCAAAGTTCCCGCTGGGTCAGCCCATTGTTGGAGAACAAAACCAAAGGACTTTATTGCGCTGTTTGGCGCAAATCCTGCGGCTGCGAAATATCCTTACCTCGTTTGACGACTTTGCGGGCAATGAACTGCTCTCCCGCGCGATATGCAGGACTACCAGAGCAACTATATTGACCTGTACCAACAGCTGCGGTCACCAAAGCCGGATAAGGAAGTCATCAATGACGATATAGTCTTTGAGATGGAACTTATTCGTCAGGTGGAAATCAACATTGACTATATCCTTATGCTGGTTGCCAAGTATCACGATAGCAACTGCGAGGATAAAGAAATCCTTGTTGACATCCGCAAGGCCGTGGACTCCAGTATGCAGCTGCGCAGCAAGAAAGACCTGATTGAAAAACTTTATCGCAACCGTCAATACGGCCACCAAGGTAGATGACGACTGGATAAAGTTCGTCACCGAGCAAAAAAACCGACCTTGATACACTTATCGCGGAGGAAAAGCTCAAGCCGGATGAAACGCGCAAGTTTGTGGATAACTCTTTCCGAGATGGCATATTAAAGACTACCGGCACAGATGTTGACCGCATCCTGCCGCCGGTCTCGCGCTTTGGCGGCGGCAACCGAGCGGCCAAAAAGGATGGCATTATTGCAAAATTGCAAGCGTTCTTTGACAAATACTTCGGGCTTGTGTAATTCTTTTTAACGCACTTGCGTTCTGTGCAAAATTGTGGTATAATATAAATGTAAACTCGATAAGTGTATAAAGACTTGTTGGGTGTCCGTTAATCTAAAACTGAATAATCATACTGAATGGTAAAGCTCTAAGGAGCCAGTACGAAAATTGCGACATTATCTCTACGGGGATAGTGTAAGCAGCGTTTGTACTGGCTCCTTTTTTGTACCTTGAAAACAAAATAACAAGCAGCATCGGCAACCCTAAGATGGCTGACAATCGCAAAATGGTTGCAACATGTCAAGGCTCAACTTGCCGGAAGGCGCTAACTTCCGTTGCCGAGAAGAACGCTTACGGCAGTTTGGCGTTCAGTCTCCAGAACGAAAGGGAACTTACCCACTGCCGCAACTTTACGGGACGGTCTGAACTTCTCCCGCAAGCAGTGCTTCACTTCGGCCAAAGGAAGGCCCTACCCTCTGTAGAATGGTTACGGGAAAGCCGCAAACTTTTGGTGGTAAGGTAAGCATATTCAGCAAGCCAGAACGGCAAGACAAAGCGGTAACTACTACTTCGGCAGATTACTTATAGTTTCCTATTTGTCTCGCGGAGCGCGGAATCATAGGAGACAATAAGAGTTCTGCTGGTGATTCTTATTTATTCCTATCTTCCCCCGCAAGGCGCGAACTTATATAGGAGCAAATAAGAGGCAACAAACTGACAGCAGAGATTCTGCGGGTTGGCTGTATGTTTCCCGCGACATTTCTTATTTTATCAATGATATTTCATGAAATGAATTAACATTGAATAGATAAGAAGAGAGACTTGGCATTTGTGAACGAAAGACTTGAAAAATATAGCGATATATAGCCGTATATTCTGCATGGAAATATATGGAAATGAAACAAAAAGTATCATGGAATCACCCCTTAAGTATCAAAGGAGTAATGTAATGAAGAAACAAAAATGTTGAAACGATTGTTCTGAAAAACGCTAAAACTGGCGTGGCTGAGAAAATCCAGCACGAGTGTCAAACACTGGATACGGGACAAAGCACTTTTGGAAAGCCGATGCTAAGTTCTTTTTGAACTTCTTTCAAAACTTTTCTGCTGCGGAAAGCAAGGTGTTGGCATACATCTTGCAGGAAACACAGCCGGACGAAAAAAATTCGTTGGGGCGTACAAAACGATAGCAAGAAAATTGAATTTGCGATGTCGTAACAGTACGTAATGCAGTGAAAAAAGATGCAGGAAAAGTGATATGCTGGCAAAGACTGAGGATGAAAGAGTTTGGATGATAAATCCAAGGCTGCTTGTTAAAGGCGACATTTATGTGCAAAGCACGGCTAATGTCGGAATATGACACTCTGCTTAACCGCCCGTTAAGTGATTTACTTATAACGGATGGCGATGGCAATGACCCGTTATTTTTTGCCGCGAGAAATATTCGACACCAGAAAGCATAAGCAATGTAAAAATGAATTTTTTAAAGTGTATGATTCATTTTTAGAGTTGTTTCCGGACTGGGCGGAAAGGAATCACTGGTGCTGGATTTTCTGGTATGTGCAATGCAGAGCGGTAACAATATGTACGTTGGAACAATGAAAAAGATTGCAGTAAATATCAATAGCTCGAAAGCCACCGTACAGAGAGCGATGGACTCCCTTTGCGGATAAGGGGTTTGTGGCAATGCAACTTGATGGCGTTTGGCTGATTAACCCATCAATGGTAATCAAGGGAAATCGTAGTAAAGAAAAGGTACTGATGGATAAATTCATCTTGATTCAAAGGGAATACGATGAGAAGAGAAAAGCACGTAAAAATAGTAAAAGAAAGGAGGCAGATAAGGAAAAAGCAGCAGCATAGATATGCAGCTGCCATTATAAACTATGGCCGACAGAATCATTGCCCTTACTGTTTCACCCATCTTGCCACAGTCTTTTGGCGTCCGTGCCGTACAGCTGCGCTATGTGGTACATGCTGGCTCCTGATTGATACATTTCTTTCATCTCGGCCTTATAGTCTAGCACGGCATCGGGTGCGTGCAGCAGGTCATAGAGAGTCAGTCTCAGCAGAACGGCAAGTTGCAGAACATATCGCGGCGCAACGGACTTGTTGCATAGTGTGGCGTGCAGCTGCTTTTGCGGATATGTCAGTCGCAGGAACATAACTGCCATATAGGTTTAAAAGTGCATTTTCGATTTTGGTGGCGTATGTACGTCCCCCGGTCAGGGAGCGCCAGCCACGGGAACGTAATGCGCAGTCAAGGACGGCGTGGTAAACAGAGCCGTCACGATAATCAAAACTTGAATCTAAAGTATCATGCAATAATGAATCTAACGCCAGCAGACAGCCCGGTACGGGTTCTGCTGACTGCTTTTTTAGCTGCATAGTGAATGATGCGGGAAATAGTTCTTGCTGTCGTGTGCTATTGTATGCGACATCGGTATCGACTAGCCAGCAGCGATGCTTGGTGCAAATTTGCATATCCGGCAGTTGGTGGCTGCGATGCCAATAAGGCTCACCATGCAACTGCAAGTCCTCTTGATAGCAGACGGGGCAATAGCGCATTACGGAGCAATGATTTCCGTTGGCTTGTGAAATGCCCATCCGATGTACGGTTAAAGGATTGCCATTGACAACATAGGCATAGGTGGAACGCTTACGCTGCGTAAGGTAAAAACCGCGCGTAATAGGGATAAAATGTGTGCTGCATTACAACATCCTTTGCAGACAAGAACCCTTTCTGAAGCTGTGCCAACAGCGTATTTATAGGCCCGCAGAGCATTAGACTGGGAGCACAGAAATTGTCCCCATATAGCTGCCGCAGGGTGTTACGCTTAGCACAGTAGTTGCCACTGTGAACATGGTAGCGGCAAATGACGCTGTACCATAGTTCATCAGGGTACGGCGAGGAAAGAAGCTAATCATATTGCTACCTCGCCCTTGATATACTCAGCATAAGCAGATACAGGTGATTCGCCGCACTTTTTCGCTTTTTTGAGCAGCACCCGTATATCGTTTCCAACAATCTTGGTGGGGGCTACAGAACCTACAGATACCTCCGGCGTGGTCTTTGCCTGCCGCTTAACAATGGGCTTGGCGGAAAGCTCGCTTATGTATTCTGACACCATCTCCAGATTTTTTATAAATGCACTTTCAAAAACCTCTAAGTCCAGCTTTTCGCGTCCGTCAAGGATGGCTTGCTTTTGGGCATTATACAGCAATTTGGAGAGTATATCCGGGATGCCCTGTGTCTTGCGATACAGCCAGTTTGCAAGCTCGGGTGTCAGGTCGGTGGCATACTGTGTGTATTGGTAATGCCATAGCCCGTGCAGGAGTAACGAAAATTCCTTATCGTTGGGTAGCCGGTCATAGACAAGCCCGGTGGTACGCCGTGCAGAGCGAAACTCCTGCTGCAATACCTGCAATACGCGCGGTGTTCCGACCATGCAGACGCTTACCCCTCCCCGTTGATAAGGTGGACGAGAAAATTTAAGAAACGTATACCGCCATCGCTTTTGCGGTAGGCAATGTTCTGCAGCTCGTCTATCACCAGTAGCCCAATATGATTGACCCGCACGATTTGATTAAGCTGACTGACAAGGACATCAATGCTCAACCTGCGCGATAGGGCATCTTTTTGATAGGTGGTTCCAATCAAACTGTCGATTTGCAGGTAAATATCCAGTATCAGTGCTTTAATGGACGCATCGTGCGGGGTCTGCACAACCAAGTACGGGATTTGGTGGCAGTAGAACTTTTGCCCATGATACTCAGTGTGCTCAATGACCTGCGGATATAACGATAATACACGTTGCAAGGCGGTTGACTTGCCAAGACCCGACACGCCGACTACAGAGAAAGAATTGCCGCCGCCGATGGATGCGGCAAGAGCATTGCCGTGCATCAGCGAGTAACCGTTCTGCATGGCGGCAGCTTCGCTGTGGATTGAATACTGCCCATAGCAATGCTGCATAGCAGTGTAGATTTCACAGTATAAGTCAATCGTCATGGATAGGGGCTGGTAAAACTCATATAGCGAGGACAACAAGCTGCAAAACGTTCCCCGGTGCTGCGGTCACGGTCACTATCGTTATAGGGTGGGATGACTGCCAAAGCATGAATCAAGTCTTTGCCGGACAGCATCGGAGGCAAGGCTTCAATAAAAAGGATTATTGTCGTAGAGCGGATTTGCAATATAATCCAGCGTGCATCGAAATCGTCCTCCTGTTGCTCTGTCAGTAAATCCATCAGCGATACGCTTTCTTGTTTGCGGGCTGTACTGCGGTTTCGCTGTATCTGCTTGCTGATATTACTGCGGTCTGGCGTTGTACGTTCGGAGCGGTCTGCAATGGCTTGTATATCGCTCATGAGGTCGAGTTGTGCCTGCAATTCCTGCTTTTTCCAGTCGGTACGTTCTACTTTTTCCTGCTGTTGTGCGTCTGCAATTTCCGCCAGTGATTTGCCCAGATAGGATTTTTGCACCAAGTCAAAAGCCGGTAAGTGCCGTTTTCATACAACCACGGTATCCATACATTCCGGCGCATAGGCAACCTGTACAGTTTCCGTCCACCGAGACCGGCAGCGACAAAACGCTTTTTAAAAGTGCAGTTTGAAAACGCAGGCCGAAAAATTTCCAACCGCGCTGCGTGATTTTCCCCTCGGCACGGGGCAACAGCGTATAGAGTAGCTTTTTTTGTCTGTGGCCTCATGCACAGGGGCAATCATCCTGTGTATCGCAGAACGACCAGATACTTGCAGCCAGTGGCGGCGTGTTGGATTCTATCATGGCGGGAGTGCGGGTAAAAACCTGTCTGTACAGATTTCGCGTTGTAGAATAGGACGCAGCGCAGAACAACGGCAGTAAATTGTTCCAAATCAGTGTGCCTTGCCTGCGATAGTCCGGTGCACCGCGTTCCTGCGTATCGGATTCGATGACACCCTTGCCTTTAAGTAGCGGCTTGTAGGCACTCTGAACCAAAATCAAACAGTTTTTTCAACTACACCTTTTAAATCTGGCCGATAAGCGGGAAGATTTTCAATTTCAATATGGTAACTCTCGCACAGGTTTTCCAGTGGGCCGCTGATGAATTCACTGCCTCGGTCTGTCATAATTTTGGTGGGCAGATGATGGCTCGGCCAATCCTGCGGGTCAATGTCTATCCGTGCTGATGGCAAAAACTGACCTTATCCGTAAAAGTGTTCTGGAGCAGCAGGCGCAGTGCATATTGTCCGCCCTCCAGACCGACATATACGCCAGTAATCAGGCGGCTATGGCATCGACCATTGTGTAAATGACAGGTCGACCAATGGGTTTGCGGGAAAGGCGGCTGACAATGTAGATGTCGGCAATGGTGGCATCAGTCATGTACACCAATAGTATGCGCGTAATCGCAGACCGAGCCGGTAAACGGACGGTGATTGCGCTGGTAGGCTTTAAGCCCCTGTCTGCTGATGGTCTCACTGATGGGGTCACGGTTCTTGCGAAAGAAATAGCGGAACTGCCAGAACGTGGGATATTCCGGCTTCAATGTGCCGTGGGTGTCGCAGTATTTCGCCCGTAGCATCATCTTGTAGGCAGTCTGCAAGCTCTGCCGCTGTGGGTGTAGTAATACTTGTTCAGTGCCCAGCGGATGGCCTTTTCATCGGCAGTAAGCTCATGTTGTTCTGGCGCGGGACGTTCTGCGGGTAAAAGTGCATTTTTACTTTGGTATACCCAATAGCGCCAAAGGTATTGGAGTACCGTGCGGCGGGCAATGCCATGCTCGGCAGCAATCTGGCGGACAACCTCGTTGCGATGGGATTTATCATAGATACAGGCATCCTCCAACAGCGGCGCAATCAGGTCGAGCTTGCGATTGCGCCCCTCGCGCTGGCGGTTGGTGATGTCCTCGTCCAGAACAAAAACAGAGTATGTTTCGGCAGGGACGGGCTGTAATTCTGCAAGCAAATCCGATGCAACGGGGTACGGCATCCGAAAGTGTTGGCAGCTGACAACATAGCTCTGCTCTTCTCTGCAAAGCAAAACGCGGACGTGTTCGCCGCTTTCAGCGGCAAGGATGTCAAGAGTTCCTCATGGCTGGTATCCTCCTTTGTCGATGATGATACCCCAATCGGAGATGCCTTGCTGCTGCCAGTATCGGCGGGACAGTTCCAGTTTTTCAGCAACCGAGGGACGGCTTAAATAAGACCGAAAGACAGCCTCACGGACTGCCGTGTGCCCATCGTCATAGTGCAGAACAAAATCTGTGGTGTAGGTTTCGCAGGGTAGATTCAGGTCATTAGCAGGAATATCATTGCAGAGGATGGGAACATTACATTCAATTTGAAAAATTGCCGGTTCTGCATCCAGCATTTTCGCGGCGGCAAGCTGCACTTTGTCATACAGACAGCAGACGGCCTTACATTTGGTGAGCATGATTTTGGTACAGCGTTCTTTTTGAACTTGTTTTCGCATTTTTGACGCTCCTTGTTGTAAATTTGGGGCGTCCGTTCACCGAAGAAAAAGGAAAATCACCTGTGCCCTTTTGGAGGCAAACTTCCGTTCCACATTTTCCAAAAATCGAACTGAAAAGAGCGAAATTTGGAAAAAGTGGAATTTTAGTGTGCCTTTTGGAAAATCTTGAATTTTTGCTTGCCTCATGGATTTATCGCTGTGATGGAATAAAGACGTAGTAAGAGGCAAAACAGGATTCCACATTTTCCGATTTTGCATTGACCGTACTATATGCGCGGGCACACGAAAAAATCCAGAAAGGCGCAGAGAAAATCAAGACAGCGCATAGGCGCTCGCTCCACTCCGTTCCGCTCGCAATCCGCCTAATCTCCAAGCCAACTCCAAGAAAATTCCAAGTCCACACCAAAAGCAAAATCAACGCATTATCTCATGTTTTCCCCGCATGGGACAGAATGAGAGAGGATTGAAACAAAAAAGAAAGCAGGCCCCGGAGCCGGATGGCGGAGGCCTGCGTGGATTCTTAACTTGTCTTTTTGGTCTTCGGTGAACGCCCTGTATCAAATCGTTACTTCAATGCTGCGGGTTGATGATGGTGCGCCAGTCGAGGTCGCCGTGTTCCAGACCGTGGATCAGGACTTCGGCGGTGGCGATGTTGGTGGCAACAGGAATGTTGTGGACATCGCAGATGCGCAGCAGGTTCATCTCATTGGGCTCATTGGGCTTGGCGCTGATGGGGTCGCGGAAGAAGAGCAGCATGTCCACCTCTTCACAGGCGATGCGCGCTACGATCTGCTCGGCGCCGCCATGGCCGCCGGGGGAGAAATTTTGTGACCTTCAGCCCGGCGTTCTCTTCGACCAGACGGCCGGTGGTGCCGGTCGCCAGCAGACGGTGCTGTTCCAGAATATGGCGGTAAGCCATACAGAACTGCACCATCAATTCCTTTTTGGCGTCATGAGCTATCAATGCGATCGTCATAAAAATGCCACCATCCTTCGCAGCAGAATTGTTCATCAAAAGGTCAGGGGTACGCGCTGCCCGCACAGCCGCTTTGCCATTGCCTGTGCGGCAATGACAGCGGGATCCCCGGCGGGCGGTATCGTGCCGTTGGCACCGGCCAGCTGCAGCGTGCGGCTTTCGGGGATGACTGCCAGCAGCTGGGCACCCACGGTGTCGATACATTCATCCAGATCGGCTACCGAGGCGTTTTTCCCGGAAGCTCTCCCGTCGGACACGATTCATGACCAGCCGCACAGCACTCTGCGGGCGGGTTCCGGCCAGCAGGCGGTCCGCCACGATCTTGCCGTCACGCAGGGCCACGGCATCGGGGGGCAGTACCAGCAGGGGCCTTATCCGCCACGGCGGCGGCCGCTGTAAACGGCGGCGCCCATGCCGGCGGCGGTGTCCAGAATTACATAATCAAAATAGGGGCGCATGGCAACGAGGAGCCGCCCCAGAGGTGCGGCCTCCACCGCGCCGCCCTCATAGGGGGCGCTGATGACCGACAGCCCCGGGTAGAGCGGGCTGGGCACCACAGCCTTGGCGCCCTCACACCGGCCGCAGAGGACATCCTCGATGTCGTACACCGTGCGGCCGTAGACGCCTGCGATAATGTCCACGCTGCGCAGACCCGAGTCCAGCTCGATCAGCAGGACCTTGCGGCCCAGCCGTGCAAGGCAGGCGCCCAGCAGTACAGAAACCGTACTTTTGCCGGTACCGCCCTTGCCGGAGCAGACCATGATACACTGTGCGTTCATGTCGGCTCCTCTCCACAGTTGCATTACACTATCCTACCTTATTTTAACACACTTCCGGCCGGACTGCAACTGGCTTTTTCGTAAAATATAACAGGTCTTTTTTGAAGAAAATCACGATGCGGGACACTTTTTGCTGCGGCCGCGGCGGCAGGCTGCCCAACCGGGGCGCAGCGGCGCCGAAATGGCGGAAACGATTCATCCGCCGAACACCGCATCCAGCACGGCCCGCAGGATCGGTGCAGCGTTTGCACCGCCGCCTCCGTATTCCAGTACAACGGCCGCCGCGATCTGCGGGGCGGCGGCTGGGGCGTAGCCAATCAGCACTGAGTTGACATAGTGCCCGCCGTCGGGGGAGCGTGTCTGCCAGCTGGGGGACGGCCGGTTTTGGCGGCGCACAGGACAGGAGCCTCCCGCAGGATGCGGGTGGTCTGCGCCATGCGCTTCATGCCATCACGGATCGGGCCGAACACCGCTTCGCCGCCCGGTATCTCGGTGAAGGAGACCGGATACTGCCAGAGAACCTCGCCGGTGGCGGAATTGACGGCCCGGTCGGCAAAATGCAGTGCAGGGCGCTGCCCGCTGTTGGCCAGTGCCGCCGCATAGGCTGCCAGCTGCAACGGGGTCACGGCGGTGTTCCCCTGCCCGATGGCGGCCATCAGGGTCAGGCCGGCCTGATAGTTTTCATCGGTCGTCCATGTCAGGCGGCCGTGCGCCTCGGCAATTTCCACGCCGGTGGGGGCGGCCAGCCCCAGCTGCCGGGCCATGGCGGAAAAGGCATCTACACCCAGCCGCCGCCCGACATCGTAAAAAAAGATGTTGCAGCTGTATTCCAGAGCGGTGCGCAGATCGACAGGGCCGCTGTGGCCGTATTGCAGGCAGCCCGGCTGGTAGCCGCTGTAAAAGCCGTACCGCCCGGTGCAGTTCACGGTGGCGGCGGGGTCGATGCCCGCGGTCAGTGCCGCGGCGGCCACAGCGGGCTTGAAGGCAGATCCCGGCGCGTACAGACCCCTGGCAGACCCGGTCGAGCAGCGGTGCGGCGCTATCGGCGGAAAGCGCGGCGTAGTCGGCGCGGTAGGCGTTCAGGTCGAACCCCGGCACATTTGCCGCCGCCAAAATGCCGCCGGTGCGCACATCGACTACTACGGCAGCCCCCGGCTGTTGCTTTGCAAAAAAAAAATTGAAAAGACTTTGATTTTAAAATGAAAAAGAAATAGCGGGATTTCCGCTCAATTTGAGAAACAAAAAAGGCGTTTTTAGAAGTGTTTAAATACCTCTAAAACGCCTTTTTGTTTCCCGCTTATTGTTTAGTTTTTCGGTTTCCGTGCTGTTCTAAGATTAGGTCTTTGCCCGTTTTGCGCTGCCGAGAAGGCACTCGTTCCAGAAGATCACTTACATCACAGTCGAGAGCTTCGCAAATGCGATCCATGTGCTCGTAACTGATGCGCTCCGCCAGTTCGTTATAGTAGGCGGAAATGGTCGACGGACGGATGCCTGTTTCTCGTGCAAGTCGCGCCTGTGTCCAGCGTCTTTCACCTAACAAGCGGGAGAGATGATTTTTTATCACCTTATCGCCCCTGCGACCATTCTAAAATAATCTTTAGCGGTGCGTCTTCATTTTTGGTATGATATAACGCTTTCCGTTATAATTCATAGTTGCGAACAAGGACTTCTTTGTAGCCGTCCACACTTTGCGCAGACAGCGTATTACGCCGCGAAACAGGCTCAATAATGCAGTCGGCATACAACTCCCGCACCTGTGGGCAATCATTGTAGGACAGCAGGAAGCGGCCCTTGATGTTGTGCAGCGCATAGGCCAGCCGCTTATGGTCGCTTTATTGAAACCGTGCGCGGTAGTATTTTTCGGTATCAAAATACGGAGGATCGCAGTAGAATAAGGCGTTTTCCCCGGTCATAAGTCTTAATCAAATGCTCAAAGTCAAAGGTTTTCGATTATGACCCGGCGTAGCTCTCCTGCACCGCAGGAAACGATGCAGAAATGTTGCGGACGCCTTTCGGCGCAGTTGCGAATGTTCGACGGTCTGTTCCAAAGCTGGCCTTAATAAGGTATAGACTGCGTGCCGCTCGCTGTATGTCAGTCAACCCGCGCACCTGCTCCTGTGCCCGACAGTCAAAGAACACTTCCCGCGCATCTGGGAGCATATCAAGTTCATGCTGCAGGGCGTCCGGGTGGTACTTGATGCAGCGGTAGATGTTGACAAGTTCCGCGTCATAGTCATTGAACACTTCCATGACTTTGCTGCTCGGCTCACGGCCAAACAGTACCCAGCCTGCGCCGCCGAACACCTTCAATATAGCGTCCGATGTCCGCAGGCATACGCTGCAGAATCTCATTGCGCAGGGGCACGCTTGCCGCCAATCCATCCGATAAAACTATTCATGCAAATCATCCTTTCCGGGGCGAAAAGGTGATTTTATGGGGGAAAACTACGACTTTTTTTCATTCTGCGTTCCAAAATAGAACGCAACGACCATTGTTGCGATGGTGAGAAACTTGTCCGGCTCGACGCTTCCGTTGAGAGACAGCACGGCCAGCACAACGATAATAACCAACGTGACGATGGTTTTCACCTTCAACAGCGCAGTGAGGGCTTCAAAAAGTTGCTTCATAAAAGGCCTCCTTTATGCCCAGTGACTCGTGTAGAGTTTCGCGTCAGTCAGCTTGCGTTCCTTGCAAACCGCCAGCACAGCGTCTGCAACAGCCTGCACCACGCTGCGGATGCAGATGATCTGCAAGTGATTCTCAGCATTAGTGTAGCTGTCTGCCGTCGTCCGTGTTCCTTTGCAGACCGCAACAACTGCGGCGGCATCGCCACTGCTGACAGGGCCAACAGGTGATGTTCTGCAAAAGAGAAGTGGCAGCTTTTTCGCTGTTGGCAGGGTTTCGGCGAGGCTTGTCCGCTGCCGGAGCAGCGCCATAGATGCCTGCCTTGTTGGGGATGGCTGCATAGGCCGTAGGGTCAAGCCCCTTGCCGCTGGCCGTGGCTCGTACTTCAAAATGACAGTGCGGGTGCGTGCCCTCTGCATTGCCTGTCTCGCCCATGATGGCAAGCTGCTGGCCGCTGATGACGCGATCACCGACATCGACAAGCAAGCGGAGCAATGGCAGAAGTACATGAAATTGACCGCATCGGGGGGGTCTGGTCGGCATCAAGCTGGACACAAACATAATACCCCCCACTCCCCATGTTCTGTCGGAATGGTCGGTCACGATACGCGCCCGCGTCACACGGCCTTTGATGGGCTTCTGCGTGCCGTCGGGCATCTCATAGTACGGCATGAGGATAATGTCGCTGTCGACGCCCACGATGTCCATGCCGCCGTGCCATGTCTTTCCGCCGCCGCGTGTCATGCCGTAGCAGCCCATAGCTGTACTTGATCTTTGCACGCGGCCATCAAAAATGCTTTTTCCCCATAGAGTGTACCTCATTTTTTGTGCAAAGAAAGAGCACCCTTGCAGGGTGCTCGCGGATACATGATTTACAGCAAAGCCGCCGTTTTTTCCCGCCAGACGGCAGGAACTTGTTCCAGCGTCGTGCGGCCCATGCGGATTTGTGTCGCGTAAATTTAGCCATTGTATACCACCTCCGCCAAATCATAAACGGCTGCCTCAAGGGCATCCAGACGGTCAGAGGCAGTCACAGGCTCAGCCTCGCGCGGCGGCTGATAGTCCCACCACGAATCGAAGTCCGCCGTGACTTCTTCCTCGGTGACTGCGAACGCAACGCGAATCTGGCGCTCATCGCAGTTCCAGACCGTCTGCTTGTTGCCCTCTTCGTCGGTGATTTTCTCGGACGCAATATCCTTGCGCAGGATAATGTCCGTCGCGCCATTCAGTGCGAACACCTGCACGGCAGCGGGCTTTTTAACATACTGCTCCATGCGTTTGCTCCTTTAACAGTAACTGTTTACTATGCCACGATACAGACGAACGTTTCGCGGCGCGGATAATTTTATAGACGTTGTACTTCTGGCAAAAGCCACGGCTGTCGCTGTGCTTGATTTCGCCCCACTGACTCATAATGCGCTGTGCTCTCCACCACGGCACATACCCCAAAGCATCCAGATCGCGCTGGGCACGCAGGATTGCCCGCCGCAGTTTGACAAAGTTGCGGCCTCGGATGATGGTATAAGTGCGGCGTACCACATAGCCCATCATATCAAGACCCGGCGTGCGCTGATGGCTGCCAGCCTTGCGGCGCTTGTTCTGTTGGCGCTCGGCATCAAAGGACGCAAAGTGGATAATATCCCACGCACTCTTGATTGTCAGCCCCAGCGTCTCCTTTTGCCCATCTGGTGGTGTCCTTCATCACTTTTTTGTAAGGTTGGATATGCGCCCATACACAGTGATGTCGTCGGCATAGCAGCAGATGGCAAGGATCATCTTGAACGACTTCCCACGCCGCACCTTGCGATGGGAGAGGATGTACCGCAGCACATAACTCATAACATAATTGAACAGCCAGCAAGGCAGATACCCGCCAATTAGCAGAACACCGTCCGGGTAGTTTGCCATGACGGCCTCCACAAGCCACAGCAAGGGCTTATTCTTTCCGATGTCGCGGCGCAGAAGATTCATAACGCATTCGACTGTCGTGGAAGGATAAGCCTTTTTAACGTCGCATTTTGCGGCATCGGTCTTGTTATGGAGCATCCGGCGAAGGATGCGTTCGTTCTGCCGCTTCCCGGCAATCTGTCCCTTTCCAGGCAGACTTCCATACTGGATCGGCAGCAGCTTTGCGCGGAAGAGCGGGTCGAGCGCTCCCTTTGCAATATATTCAAAAATCTGCTGCCACGGACTTTCCTCGCAGATGTTGCGCAGCTTCCCGTTTTCCCGCAGTTGGAACTGACGCACAGGCTCAAACGAAACGCTGCGCGCCAGAATGTCGGCATGAGCCTGCTCGGCCACGGCGTCAATGGCCGTTAGGCTTTTTTTGTTGCAAGTACAATTTCGGATTTCTTCACGCAGTTCGGCCCGCGTGATTTTCCCGGTAGATACTAATAAATTTTGGAATCTTCTCTTTGACCGCTTGCCAGTGAAGCACAGATGCACCTGCTCCTTGATAAAATCAAGGTTTTCGATGTTCACCTCTGCTGGCTTGCAGTACGTTTTCACCAGTAAATCCTCCTTTGATTTGTGTCGTCGGCGGCGTCCGCTCTCGCTACTAGCCCCCGCTGGTTTCAAACACAATTTTCCCGATATGGGCGGATTATACGGTGCAGTATATAATGTATGGTGTAATCGACAAATCAGCCACGCCAGCCGAGCCATTCCAAAGCCTATTGCCCGTTGTATTGTCAGAATTAGCCGCCGCGAGCGAGGCATTGCCATCGCTATTAAGGTTGCAGCAACGCCACGAGCCCGCACGCCGCGCCACCCACTACAAAGGGGCGCGAGGAACTCAGAACGAAAAAGCTAACGGAAACACCGCATAACCCAAAAGCATTATAACAAGAAAACCAGAAAATCAAAAGAGGAAATACAAAAAAATAAAAATCGTGCGACCCGGCTACGCCGGGTTAATAAAGGGGCTGCGCCCCTCTTGCCTCGTCGAGCCGAGGCAATTCACCCTGCGTCACCCAGCCAAATCAGCCACGCCAGCCGAGCCATACCAAATCCCAGAGCCCGTTGTAATGAGGAATTAGCCGCCGCGAGCGAGGCATGGCCAATGTAATTAAAGGTGGCAGCAACGCCACGAGGCCCGCACGCCGGAGGTTGCAAGCCCCACATAAAAGCCTGCCTTAACACCTGTTCCACTGCCTGCCGTAGTAGATACTTTAGCAGGCCACAGAACGCCTTTATCCTTGCTTACAGCGGTATCCTCGATATACCGCCAGCCGTCTTTTTCACTGGCGGCAAAAGTCAGCGTCAAGTCCTCCTGCTTCGTGTAGTCTGCTGTGATAGAGCCTGTCGTGACCCTTGCTCTGGTCGTGGCAGGTATACAGGTCAAGGGGTATAATTTCCGTCAGCATCTTTGCCCCACTGCATGAACTCATCCGCGAGGATCAGATACGAAGCCATTTTGGAACTCCGTGCGCTGGATAAGGCCCGGTTCCTTGCCACTTGTCGGGCTGTATCGGCTGCCATCATAGCCCTGCACAGTATCGTTCCAGCCGCTCCAATAGGGCATCGTGGAGATGTAGGTGACGCCCGCTTCGGTGTCAAAGGCGGTGTCCGTCTCGATGTTGAACGCCTTGTAGGCTGTGCCGCCGATGGTGACATCCGTGATACTGGCAATGCGTTTGTTTTTCGCCAGCTTTGTACATGCTGGCAACGCCGCGATCCGCGCTCGTGCCTGTACCCTTATCGCCGATAATGACGCTCGACCCGACAAACAGGTTGGCCGCCTGCGCTGCCGTCAGCAGGACACGCTTCACGCCGGATTCTCCGGCAGCCGCAGTATACTGATAATTGTACCCGGTGCAGCCCTCAATCGTACCGCTGTTGCCCTTGCGGGCGTATTTCAGCCGGATCATGGCAAGTTGCCATTTGAGCAGTCTGCCGGATGCGCCCGCATACTGTGCGCGCGCTTGCGCCACAGACCCACATTGTCGCTGTGGCTGGAATAGTTGATGGGCGGGCGGCCACTGCCGCAGCCGATGAGGCCGTCGCTGTCAAAATCCGGCAGCATATTTCGGGTTTGCAATGTAGCCGTAGACAGTGCCGTTTTTATCCGTACCCTGCGGCCACATTTCATACCCGGTGCTGGGGTGGCAGCGCATTTTGAAATAGCGATAACCGCCCTCATCCCATTCTTTCGTGTAGGTGTTCTTCTGCAGCACCCAGCACAGGTGCTTGCTCCGGCGCACATCGTCATAGCTATCGATGAACTCGACGGCATAGATCGTGTGCGTGCCGTCCGCATTTTTCTCGGCGGCAACTTCCAGCGCCCAGAACTGCGGCAGTTTGGCGAAGTCGTCACGGTTGGCCGCAGCCTCGGTGCTGGGCGTGCAGACAAGGCCGACGCTGTCATCGGTTGCCTCGCCGATGGCGCTCTGGCTGGTAGCAAACAGAGGTTCTTTCGTGCCATGCACGCGGTTGTCGTCCAGAACCGTGCCGAACCAGCGCTCGCACAGTTCATTGCGCGTCGTCACGCCCTCCTTCCAGCAGATGTTCCACCAGTCCACGAAGAGTGTATTGACTTCCTCAACGCTTTTGGCCGCGCGAACGAGGCTGCCATAAAGGCGGTCAATGGCCGCTGCGTTTCCGCTGGCAATGATGCTGGCTTTCTGCACGGCCACGAGTTCCCGCAGCGTGCTGTCGCGGGGAAGATTAACAGTTTCTGCCATGATAAAAACTCCTTTAAACGGTGTTTAAATTAGTCGGCCACGACGGCATCCAAGCCGCCGTCAGTGTCGTTGATGACGAAAGTGACGCGCTGCACATCCTGTTTTTGGCAAGTGCCGCGAAGATCACCTTATTCTGCGGACAGGACTGGCGCTGGTGTCGCTCAGTGCATCATCCACGATCACACGGCCCGCCAACTCCTGCGCCGTATCGCGGGCGGCGGCAGCCTGCTCCGCAGAGGTCTTGGCTGCCGATTCGCTGTTGGCTGCGTTGCCCGCGCTCTTCTCGGCAGCCTTCTGCGCGTTTTGCGCCGCAGTTTTGGCGGTGTCCGCATTTTTGCCGCCGTTTCGGCTGTCTGGCTTTGGTCGAGACGTCCTTCTGGATGTTTTGCATCTCCGTCAATTTCTCGGCTACGCCCTCCTTGATAACCTTAGTTGCCGCATCGCCAGCCGTTTTGGCGGCAGCTGCTGCATCGTCTGCCGATTTCTTGGCGGCCGTAGCGTTGTCGGCGGCAGACTTTGCAGCCTTGTTTTTGCATCGCTGGCCTGCGTCTCTGCATTTTTAGCGCTGGCCGCCGCGTCCTGCACCGCCCGCCTGACTTCGGCAGCGGTCTGCTGGATGTAGGCTCGGAGGTCAAACCGCCCGCCGATATCCTCGGCGCTGGCCTCGATGCCGTCGTAGACCGTGCCCGTTCCGATGCGACTGTGCCACTCGTGCTGTACCTTTGCCCTCGCCGTTGACCTGCTTGGCGCAGACCGCAAACTTGAGGCTGCCTTTGTATGTGAGGGCGCCCTTGCCGACCAGCCAGTCAAACTCGATACCATCGCTGTCAGCGATGATGCTGTCGATGGGGTACTCGTTCGGCTGCTTGGCCGAGTTTTCGGTGCAGACCTTCCATGCAAAGCCCACAGCGAGGTCGTTTCCGTCCACGATTCTGCCGTTGATGCGGAAATGCTTCCGGGCCACATTATGCTCACCGGCCACGCCGAAGGAGCGCTCGCTCTCGGGCACTGTAATTTCTCGTGTCTCGGCGTTGATTACGATTGGTTCTGCCATGGTTTCACCTCTTATCAATAATAGGCAAGAATAAAGCGAACGCTCGCATCGGACGCGCATTGCGCCCAATACTGGCTCCCGCTGTTTATGCCCGCGCCCTGCAAAATGTTGTCAGAGGCATACTGACTCCCGGCATATTGAACGCCAACCAGTGTACCGCCACTGAAATTGAAGAGGTTTTGCCCTCTATGGCAGCTTTGCCATACCTCTGTCACTTGATGCCCTTCGCCGATACCATTCCGCCCCCTGCATGGTATCCTTCCGGGATAGTTACCACACCACCCGGCGTAATCGTTGCGCTCCATCCGCTGCGGTCCGGCATGCTACCGCCGAATCCCAGGCCGTTTTGGCTGGATGCGCTCACGCCGCTCAACAGATGCTCGGCCTGTGCGTTGCCGAGGTTGGTTGCCGCCACGCCGAGACCTCCCTCGGTGTAGCCGTCCTGCTTGTACATCTTGAGCTTGCCACTCTCGATGGTCAGCTTGTCGGCATCGGGCCAGCTGCCGTGGTTGCGCATCATGCCTATTTTAAGGGCCTTGTTTCCCGCGTAAAATGGCGCACCTGCCAGCACTTGCGCCTCGCTGGCGGTGGCCCGTGCCAGCTTGCCGTTGGATAATCCACCGCCGCCGTTAAAATTTAGCTGTGCGCCGTCAAATGTGAACAGCACCCAGCGCCCGGCCACAACGCAGTCACCGTCCACCGCATCTGCGCCGCAGTAGGCGGGGCACTGCCGTACCGTTGACTTTCCATGTATCACCGCTGGCCCATGCGGCAGGAATTTTGCAGCGTCCAACAGCGCCCGATCCAGTCAGCTGATACACTTTGCCTTCTTTTTTACAGGTATACAGCTGCACTGTCACATTGACAGCACCGAGTTCCGCAGGATCATATTCTGCAAAGGCTTTCGCCACACGGTTTTCCAGATCGTTCATCGTGGTGGCATCAAAGGCGTCGCCCTCTTCCATGACAAGACCTTCTGCGCGGGAGACTTCATACTCATTGTCGTTTTCCGTAGGAGTCAACCTGCGGCGGGCAGGATGCTCGCTCTGGCGGTCATTCCACACTTTCTTCTCAAACATTAAATCACTCCAATCTCTTGTCCGGCGCAAATTTCTCCGGCGTACTGCTTTACGCTGTTGCGCTGCCACAGTTCGTGCAGACTCCACAGCACCTGCTCCATGTCATTGATGGCGCTGTACAGCGTGCTCGGCGCTGTGGGAATGTTCGGTGTACCGGGCAGCGTGTAGTATGCAGCCCGCACAGTGGCGAGGTTGTCCAAAATACGCTGCATCTGAGCGCGGGTCAGCAGCCCCAGCGACGTCCATGTGCGGGTGTCGATCTCACGCCCAGAAGCTGCGCCATGTGGGCGGTGTTGCCCTCGATGCGATTTAGCAGTTCTGCCGTGATATAACACTTTTCCGCTCCTGCTGCCACATCGGCGGCAGTTCGGTCATAAACAGGCGTCTGCCACATTAGATGAAACTCCTTTCGCCTGCGTGGATTTCTTCGCCCGCATAGGCTGCGGCATTGTTGGACAGCTTTACGGCCCACAATCTTCGCGTCGGCCAGAAAGCCGCCAGTTAAATCAAATTCCAACTTCGTAACAACACCGCGCACCATTTCACCGCCGAAACTCTCCACGATCAGACGGTCAGCCAGCTTCTCATCCCCGGCGACCATGCGGAAGGTCTGCTCATAGCGCTGGGCGTAGTAGTCCAGCACGCGGGCGGCCACTGCGGCAGCCCTGTCCGGGCTTACAAGGGTCGCGTCCGGCACGGACACTTCATTGCCCTGCGCGTTTGACGGCAGATTTGAGGCTTCTCGCCGCAGGACGGTAGCGCTGTCACTGTACTTGCGCCCGGTCACGCAGACTTCGGCAGCCTTGCTCACGGTCAGCGTGCAGTGGTTCACGCCTCGTTCGCTCAGCTCTGCGCCCCTGACGGCCAGACTGTCGGCCACTGCCGGAGCATCAAAGGTCACACGGTAAGTGCCCGGTTCAAAGGGTGTCTTTGTACAGTTCCTCCGACGCCTCACCGGGGATATAACGGTGCGCTGTCACCGACACCGCAGTTACAAGCGCAAGGAGTGTGACTTTGCTGCCGTCCTGCAGGCGGCGATCTGTTCCAATCAGACCACTGGCACGCTGCGGAGCGGGCACGATTCGGATGATTTCGCCTCGGCTGCAGTCCACCACCGCGCCAATGGCAAAGGCAAGCTGCTGCAGCGCTTCGCGCCGTGTTCCGGCAGGGATGTAACCCTGTATCCGTTCTTCGCCCAGAACGCTGTCCAGTGTGTAAGGATAGCCGCTTAGGATTTCCGCTGCCAGCGACGCCACATGGGTGTCATACACTCCGCCGTCAAATGGAGAGCCATCAAGCAGGCCGATGGTGTCGATTGCCGTAAAATCGGCCAGTGTGTCATCCTCGTTCGACCAGTCGTCCAGATAGAACGTGCCCATGCAGTAGCTTGTCGTGCTCGTATCGTGGGCGCTTCGGCGCACATCCTCCCACACAGTCAGCTTCTGGCGGTGCTGCAGCACATCAAAATAGCCCTCCGGGTTTAAGATGGAGAAAGCGGCCCTTGATTGAAGAGCGTTAGGTTCAGTGTGTTTATGCCGACCTCTGCGCTCAGCGGGTCACATTCCTCCAACACATGAGCCTTGATGATCTCCTCTCCGGAGAAGTGCAGATACACACCATAGTCAATCCCGGCCAGCTTCAAATACCGCCCCGGCTTGTTCGTCTCCAAAAACATCAGTTGGATGCGGCGATAGTTCTCCACCTTGTGGGCGCAGTAGTAGTCCACGGCGTCCGGAGTGAACATGTTACGGCCAAAAGGCCATCGTTGGCATCGTACCACTGAATTTTGACCTTGCTCGCCCAGATCATCTGTCGGGGGAGTAGAAATGCAGTGTCAGACCGCTGCTACTGTGATTCTTGTCGAAGCGGATATTCAGCACGGGCGGATTGGCAAAAGCACCGTTTCCGTTCGACTGTTCCGTGCTCCAAAAGCCCCAGAAATACTGCCGAGGCGTTTCGGGGAAAAAACAGGAAGCTGCCGTCCATGAGCCATTGCCGCGTTTCCAGCGTGCCGTACTTGTTCTGATTCGGCACGGATTCCAACAGTAAATCCTTGCTTAAATTGCAAAAATCCTTTGCATCCTCCGTGACGGGGGCGCTGTCGCTCCGCGCAGTGACATCGTACAGGCCGAACTCCACGCGGGTGCTTGTGTTCATGGTCGTTCGCCTCCTTTATGTCCTTGCAGGCTTCTGGGCAATAAAATTCGCGGTCAGATTCTTCCAGTAGTTTTTTTCAGCCTTTTTCCGCAGCAATTCGTCGCCGACATTGGAAAAGTAAGCTGTAAAGGTATAGTCGCCGTCTTCATCTGGCACTGTAACCTCATGGAACTCCACAGGCTCTGTCAGCTTGTCCCACAGTCGGGCGTATTCCTTGCGATCCAACCCCGGCCCAAATTGCAGCTTGTAGTTGAAGTATACGCCAATCAACTCGCGTCTGAGGTGGCCGTTGGCGAGGCGCTCCGCGTATTTATCCAGAAAATCCGCGCTGCGCTTTACGCTTAGCACGTCGATTTTGAATTGTTCGCCGTCAATTACGATCATCAGTTTCCTCCACCACAAGCCGCGCACCACGGCGGGCTTTTTCTTTGTCGATGTAGGGCATCAGCAGGCGCACAAGCTGCTCCAGACCGCCGCTGGCGGCAAAGCGGATCGTAATGTCCTGCCCGCCCCACTCGGCCAACACCTCGGCCAGCGCCTGCTGGATCGTTTCAAGAGGTGCTTCCACGTTCGTGCCGTTCGTCTGGTCGCCCAGCACAGCAAAAGAAATTCGTGGTTTGCCGGAATGACTGCGCCCTGCGCCAGATAGGGGATTTGCGGCGCGGTGATGGGGTCGATGTTGAAGCCAATCTTAGCCGTGCCCAGTGCATCCTGTGCAAATTCGGGCACATCAAAGCTGAAGCCGTTCAGCAGACCGATGACAGCGTTCATGCCGCCAACAATCGCCGAAATCATGCCGTTTATAATGCGGATGATGCCGTTGACCGCGCCGCGCACCACAGAGGTAATGCCGTCCCAGATAGAGGATACCGTATCAGCCAGCGCCGACCATGCGGCAGTCCAGACAGCGTTCAGCGCCGCCCCCTGCCATCGACAGCAGCAGGGAAAGACCCTTCAGAAATTGCTCCATGCGGTGGTGACGTCCTCCCAAATCTGCATGGCCGCCAGCTTGATAATCAGCCAGCAGGCCGACCACGCTGCTTGCAGCGCCGCGCCTGCCATGCGTAAGGCGAGGTCAATTCCTTTCCAGAAATTGCTCCAGCCTGTGGTGATGCTCTCCCAGATTTGCAGGCCGAGCAGCTTTATCGTCAGCCACAGAGTATCCCAGATGTGCTGCAGATTCTCTCCGGCAGTGTTCAGCGCCTGTGCCAGATCGGCAAGTGTCTGTGAAAAGTTCTGTTTGATTTCGTCCCAGTGGGTCACAAGATAATTGATGATGACCGCCGCGATAGAGGCCAGCACCGCCAGCAGCAGAACAGGCCATGCACCGATGGCCGAGATGACCGTGACGATCAGCGAGCCGAGGCCGCTCAAAATAGCAGGAAGCACCGTGTCAAGAATAAACGCGCCAATCACAGGCAGCAGGCTCACGGCCAGCGCCGCCATAAGAAGCGGCCAGCAGTTGGAAATGAGTTCGGCAACCTGCGCCAGAATACCGACCCAGTCTACCGCCTGCAAGCACTCCATGATTTTTGCTGCCGACAGCGTCCCAGTCAACTTGACCGAGAATCGTGTTGATGGCCTGCAGCACCTCAATGCCAGCGTGCTCAACGCAGAGAACAGCCCCGGCCAGTCAATCGCGGCAATCATCGTCACGATATTGTGTCCGAGGTCATTCCAGTTTGTGCCCTGCACCGCCGCGATCAGCGCGTTCAGCAGGCCGATGGCAAAGCCGCCCGCACCCAGTCCAGCTTCCAGCCACGGAATATTGGAGATGGCAGAATTGATGCATGTTGCAATGCCATTGCCTAAATCCGTCCAGCCGCTGTAATGCAGCACAAAGTTGTACAGCGTCAGAATGGCCGCACGCATCCCATCCGTCAGCACACGCCCCAGCGTGTCCCAGCGCAGTCCAGTTACGGCAGTTGTCAGTCCCTCTGCAATGCCCGCGCCCAGACTGTCCCAGTGGATGCGCTGCATCAGCGTGTCCGCAAAAGAGCAGCGCCGTGTTCAGCCCTTGTGCAATGGTATGTCCGATGGCAGTCCACAGGCCCGGTACTTCGATAAAACCATTGATGCAGTCGGCAATGTTTGTTGCCCACTGCACAGCCTTATCCTGTATATCCGGCCATGGGATGGCGTTCAGACTGTCACGCAGCTTCTCGCCGATCAGCTGCCCGACCTTGTACCAGTCGCCCTTCTATGGCATCAATAATGCTGTCAAGGAATGGATTCTCCGCAGAAAAGTCGAAGTCCGGGGTAATGCTGTTCGCTCCACCACCGCCCCGCCGCTGCTATCGTCGGACTGCTTGTTCCAGCACGTTCAGTTCGTCAAAGGCGGCCAGTTCACCATTAGCGTCCCTTGACCTTCTTCGCTGCGCTGCCGCCGCCGATCCGGCGCCGTTCATAGCCTTGGCTGCTCCGGCGCTGGCGGAGATTGTGCGCCTGGTAAAAACGCCACCAGCCGCGCAATGTAACGAACACCATCGCCGCCGCATTTGCCAGCGCAGTCAGCGCGGGGTAAAGAGAATGATGGGCGCGGCTGCCGTGGCCGCTGCGCCTCCTGCATTGCCGAGCGCCGTCCGCAGGCTGGACGAAGACAGCAGCGCCGTCCCCATCCAGTTCGTCAGCGTCCGGAGCCCGGAGGAAAGCACATTGAACACCAACGCGCCGGACACCAGCCCTGCCAGCCGCTTGCGGAAGTGTTCCGTGCTCTGCGCAGCCCGTGCCAGCCGTTCCTGCACACTCTGGGCTTTGCTTTTCACAAAAATCAAAAGCCTTGCCGCCGATAGAGCCCTATCGCGGACAGTGACCTTTTCAGAATCTTACTCACTGATGCCGCGTTGAACAGCTTTGAGACGAAGGCGTCCATCGCATTCGCTGCACGCTGCACATTGGATACATCCACCTGCGCCGCTTGTGCAGCCTGCGCGGCGTTGGCAACAGCCTCGGCCTGCCGGGTCGCCTCATCCTTTCTCCTGTGCAAGCTGGGCAGTCAGTTCGGCGTGCCGTTGCTGCAGTGCCTGCACGGCGGCATCCTGTGCGTGGTAGGCATCGGCGGCGGCAGCCTGCACTAGCGGTATCCTGCTGCTGCAACTTTGCGGCCAGCTTGTCGCTCAGCGTTTCGTCGCCCTTGGATGTGACGCCGAACTTCGATTTGCGTCCGGCATCCAGTCGAGCGTTTACTTCGTCGAGAGCGGCAGCCGTTTCGGCAGCTTTCTGGCGGGCGGCTTCCAAATCGTCCCGCAGCTTATTCCGTTTGGTCGTAGCCGAGCCGAGGCCCTTTTCCACCGCATTGATTTCTCGCGCGGTTTCTTTGGCCTTGGCCTGCAACTCTTTAAGTCTGCCTCGGCCTTTCGGTTATTAAAGCGCGTATTGATAACGACTGATGCCATAGCTTCACCTCCCCAGAAGATCCAACAGCCTTTCCTTTTCGGCCTTATCCTCGGCACTTTCTGCCGCATGGATTTTAATAACGGCAGCGTTCTCGCGGGCAAATTCCTCCTGCCTCAGATTTGTCCAGCATTTTACCGCGTGCTCGCTTTTGTTTCGGATGTTCACCACCTGCGCAAACAGGCGCATCGCCGATGCCATGAAATGCACCGAGAAATTCCCACCAGTGCAAATACCCGCATCGGCGGCAGCTATACCCAGCACTTTGTCCACACAGCGGGTGCGATCAGAGCAGCATCCTGCTCCCAGTCCACCAGCCAGGGGCGGAAGCCCTGCTTCTTCTTTTCCCTCGTTGATAAAGTAAAGCCGCCCGAAGCGCAGCGTTTTTATGCTGGCAGCTCTTTCCAGCGGGATATAGAATTTGCAGGCAGGCAACGTACTGCTCCTGCTGTGTCAGGTCGGGGTCAGTCAGCGCAGCCAGTGCATCCAGTACGGCGCGAAAATCCGAGCGGATCGCAAAAAAGCTGCGCCCGGCCACCTCGACGGTGGTGGGTAATTCCCATGCACTCATGCCTGCTGACCGGGGCAAGCCCCTTTGCTGAAGTCGGCATAGACGGCGGTGATTGCTTTTTGAGTCGCGCTTCGGCGGCAGCGATTCCGGCCTTGTGCGCTTCCTCCACCAGAGGGGCAACAGCTTCCAGCACCTTTTCAAAGACAAAAAGCACCGTCATCGGCAAGAGCCAGCGCCGAAAGTCCGCCAAAAAAACCGAGGACACATCACTGCCAAACACCTTGTTCGAGTTCAGCCTTGATGGTCGTATCCATTGCGAGAATCTTTTCGGGTGTCATGTCCTGCTTGGCCTGCTCCGCCAGTTCTGCGATGGCATTGCGTGCCGAGACGAAGCGCCGGAAATGCCGATGTCGGCAGGGGTTGATTTTGATGACGCCCAGCAGTGTGCCGTCAGCGTCTTTCACGTCATAGCTTTTGACGCCGCGATCAATAACCAGTTCCATGATGGCTGCTCCTTTCATGCCTCGGCGGTGAATGCCTTGGTGGTGGGGTTGAACGTGCCTTTGGTTTTAACGCCAGTATAATGCACGTTGAACGGAATCTGATAACCTGTGGTGTCACCGCCGTAGCTGCTGACCTCGATGTAGCACTCTTCCCGCACCGCAGGAACGCGCCGCTGCTCTGGGCGTCCCACGGCTTGACTTCCACGATGTCGGTTTTCAAGATCATCAGAACAGATCGTTGTCGATAATGCTCTGCAGCTTCTCAAACAGCGGGTCGCCTTTCTCGGCGTAGTAAGGGCTGAGGCTCGCCCTGCTTCTGGTAGCTGTCGATGCTGACAGTCTCGTTGCCGAGGAATGTTGGTTTTCTTTTCGACGTTGGCCCACAACTCCGGGGAGTATTCCTCAAATCTTTGCCCAACCGCACATAGCTGGCCGTGCCATCATCTGCGGCAAAGTTTGCATTCGAATAATGCGCCATGTATTTGCGTTCGATTTTCAATGCCAAAATCCTCCGATTCATAAGGTTTTTACGTGTAGCGCAGGCTCAGCACAACCATAAGTCGCCGTGCCCCGGCCTCCGCTTTCGTACGGTACGTTCAGGCGCGGCGATGACCAGGCTCTTCGGCGTCGCCGAAGTTCGGACAGGGCCGTGGGCTGCTCCTGCACCCAATGCTGGAAGCCGTTGACCAATCTTCGTTGATCGCCAGCGCCCTCATCATCGCCTGCACTTTTGGCAAAAAGTAATTACAGACCAGAAGTTGCTCTTGATTTGTGACGCAGACTGCGCCCGTGATATAGGTGCTGCGTTCAATTCCTGCAGCCCCTGCGGGAAGACTGCGCCGCAGCTGGGCACTTGTCAGTGTAGTCGACATGCCAATCTTTAAGATGTCATGCCCTCGCGGTGCGCGGCCATGCTGATGACCTGCTCAAGTTCACTCATTCGCCAGACCTCTTTCCAATATAGTGTTCCAGATCGGCAGCCAGCGCATCACCCTTCGGCAGCCACAAGCGCATCGATCCCAATGCCCTCCGGCAAGGGATTCTTTGTTTTTTGTATAGTTCAGCGGTTTCCCCGCTGCGGCTCACGCCACATACAGATTAAACCGCCTGCGGCTCTTCGGTGACGATCTCCGGCACGGGGGTCGGTCTGGGTGACGGTCAGCTTGATGGTCGCGCCTGTACGGTAGGGCATATAACTTCTGGACGCGCTGCACATTCTTAGTGTGGAACATTTATGCGCATCGCCCTGTTCATCCAGTCCCACTTCCTGCAACTTCTTCTGCGGGCGGGGAAAAATCCAGCGTGACCCTCATTGCTTACCGCCTGCCTCCACATGGTAAGAATTTCCGGCAGCCCATGTCCCGCACCCAGTCTGCCGTAACAACACCGGGGCGGTTGGCCGGGGACGAAGCTGCCCCCACTGTTCGCGGGTGTATTTCTTCCCCAACGCCCACTCACAATGCGATCCTTCGCATTCCAGCACATACGCCGGGGATACTTAGCGAAGGGCGGGGGGCAACCCGCCGCGCTTTTTGTTGGGAATCACCAGCAAAAATTGCGTCACAGGATTTGGGGTTCCCCTGCTTTTTATCAACGGTCTGCACGGTTTTACGCTCAAAGTACGCGCCATGAATTACGCAGCGCGTCACCCGGAAGGGATTATAACACGCATGGCGGCGGTAACGGTCTGGCGGCACAGGTCATAGATCGGCGAACGAAGCGCTCCCTCATACCCTCAGCTGCAACCCCCCTGTACACATCAGCATACAAGCACAGAATGCGATAGTATTCCCGCCGCCTGTGCCTTGGTGTCGCATCAATGGCTGCCCGCCGTGGCGGTGTAGCTTTCGCTTACGCTGCCAATCGTAACGCTGGCCGGAGCAGCCACAGCGCCGCTCTGCACATCGGCAAAACCTGCGCTGTGCGTCAGCAATGGCACATACAGTTGTAAGTCGCGGGCGCTGTCGGTGGGATATCCCACGCGGTGCCAGCCGCTCATATCTCTGGATCAGCGCGTCAGCGTCAGCATAAGCGGTCCGCCACTGTCCGGCTGGATAGCCTTTGCCGCCATATTTACAGACGTAAAACTCGTAACTCGTCATGGTTTTACCCTTGGTCGCTGGCCTTTCGTGCGCTTGGCGTTTTTCTTCTGCCGCCGTGTCTGGTCACCGGGAACGGCAGTTCCACCGCCGCCTTCGGCAGGCGGAGCATTGTCCGGCACAGGCTGCGCGTTGACCGCGGGGGTCAGCTCGGCGGCGGGCGGATATCCGATAATAGCCATAGTAAATCCTCTTACGCCTGGTCGTGGCTGAGTACATGCCAGACAGCTTGCTATTCTTATGCCTTGGTACCATGCGATAGCCGAACATAGGCATCCTCGCGACCAGGTTGTTCTCCAGGGCATTGATCTTCGGGGCGGCGTGCTTCGTGTACTGAATGAGCGCATCCCTTCTGGACGATGGCAGAGATTGATGTTGGCGCGCCGGCTTTGCCTTCGTGTAACCGCCGGCTTCCTCCCGGTCTTGCCGGAAAAGCTGCTTGATGGCCGTGTAGAAGCGGCGCTGGGGAACGCCCGATGACCCGCTCGAAGCCTTCAGAACCTTCTTGCTCTTCGTGGTGTCCATATCGTTGATGCCCTGCAGCAGCGTCGGCGTGATGAACAGGTAGCGCCGGTGGCGGTGACTTCCTCATCGTCCGTATGCGTCGGCAGCACTCAGCGCTGCGACGGTGGCCGCCATCGGCAAGCGTCTCTTCCTTCTTCGTGACGCCGCTGATGCCGCAGTAGACGCAAAGCGGAAGGCGTCCAGTTCGGGCACGACCTTGTCACGGATGAACTGAGCGGACAGACGGCCAAAGGCAAGGCCAGCGGTTTCCAGATCGTCCATGACGTCCACGTCGCGGCGGCCACGGTCAAAAGTTGCACTTGACCGTCTCCTTATCATGGTGACGCCGCCCAGCCATAATCCCGCCGTTGCGGCTGTAGTCGGCCGACCAACCATGCTCATCATGGGGATGATGAGCCTGTTGGCGTTCGCGCCTGCTTGGCGGTCAGCGCACTGTCCAGCACGCTCGTAAGCGAGGCCAGTCGGTAGCACTCATCCAGCTTGGGGACAAAAAGACTTTCGTGAGTTCGATAGTGTTGCTCATAGTTTTGCTCCTTATCTTATTCTCATCGGCACGGCCCATTGCGCAGGGCACTGTCAGAATTGTCGGCGGTCATGGCGGTGCGGGCCGTGCCTGCAGCATAGGGCGGCGGAAAGCCGGTGTCGAACATATAGCCGCTGTCCTTTCGCAGCGCGCGGCCAGCGCGGCAATGTCCTTGTACCGAATCTGGCTGCGCAGGGCGTCCGGTGATCGAGCAGGGCACGGATGGCCTTGCTGCTGCGCCTGCGCGGCAGCAATAGCGGAATCCAGCTTTGCATCAAACTGTACCGCCGCAACGCGGGCGTCCCGCATCCTTTTTCGGCCTGCTCCGCCTTACCTGCCATTCCTCGGCGCTCTTGCGCAGGCCGTCGATGTCGGTGTCCTTTGTACCGGCCAGCGCCTTGTTGGCGTCGGCCAAAGCCTGCCGCTGTACGCTGGGCGTCCTGGCCGCGTCGTAGTCGGCCCCTTGGCGACAAAGCCCCGCTGATCCTTTCGGCGGCGATCTTGTTGTCGATTTCTCATTTGTACCCATCACCGAGGATGGGGTTTCAGCCAGTCACATAGGTGATCTCCTTCGTCTGTGTTGTCTGTGTCGCTATCGTCCTGCGTCAATGGCGCGGGAGCAGCTCTTCGGGGTGGGATTTCGCTCAGAGGATATCCTGCAGCCGATCCTCGGTGATGGTGGATCGCCGCAGATGCGGCGCGTGGTACTCTGCCAACCCTGTGCGGCTGGTGGGTGTGAGATCATCCGCTTGTTTTTCCTGACACGGAGCACGGGGCTGAAGCTCCCGGAAGCTGCCGCATAAAGGAATCAAATCTAATGCTGCTGTGGGTCGGCACATAACAGGTTGTGTCATAGGTAATACAGAACATAAAAGCACCTCTTGCATAATTTTGGGCACGAAAAAGCACCGCTTTAAAAAGCGGTGCAAATGGCGCTTATAAGTGTTTAAAAGGGGGCTTTTTGCTTTTTGAACAGTTCCTTGAGGAAGCGTCGTGCTCCGCTTCCCAGTTCGACCAGCGGGCGCGGTTGGGGCTTGCTGGGGTCAAAAGGCGATGCGCTCTTCATCTTCCGCCGTCCAGTTGCCTGTTGCTTTAAGCAGATGATGGAATCCGTAATGGCGCTGCGGTCTGGGTCAGGTGTCCAGTCGAGAAAAAAAAATCCGGCTCAGGATCATCCTCAGTATATAAGGCCAGCCTCGCGTAAGGTCTGCTCGCCACTTTGCGATTTCTTCTGGAGTCGGAGGGTTATCTTGAAAAATACGAGCCCATACTTAGCACCATCCTTCGTGCAGTTCTTCAGCAATGTGAATACGCTGCGCAAGCGCGTCTTCGATTTTTGCCGAATTCACCTTTTATAGAGAGGATATTTCTTTTTAAGGTCTTAAACCAGCCCTCGGCATTCTTTTTGGAATAGCCGAACACCTTCGCAGGTGAACAGCGCTCCGGCATTACCGACAGCGCCGATGCCCTGCATCTGAGGGCGCTTATTGCTGCTGTATATCCTCTGGGCTAAGTATACCATTGTTGGGGTGATTATGTAAAGAGTAATAGGGCACTTGCATTCCGGGGCTTGACCTTCATACTGTTCTGCCTGCCCACATAGTAGCCTGTGCATTTACCGTCTTTGGTAAAATTCACGACGGCCCGTGCCGACTTCCAGCCTCTGCAATTTTTTCAAAGCACGCTCTGGCGTGGCCCCTGCGCCAGACCGTTGACCTTGTTGGAAACGCCTTGAAAGAACGGCTTCGGCACAGCCCGGATGCGTTCATCCGTGACGCTGCGGCCAGTTTGTGCCCTGCGATTTCTACGTCCCTGAAGTTGCTCCAGCGCAGTTTTTGTAGGCCCACACAGCCCCGCTTGGACTGGCTGCGGTTAAACCTGGCCACCTGCAGGCGTTCGCTGCGGGTGGGCAGACCCACGGTCTTTGCAGAATCTCGCATACTCGGCCTGCACGACCCGCAGCTTGATTTGATGCTTCTGCAGATCGGGGGTTTTCGGTTTCTTCGTCGGCCAGAATCTGGCGCTTGATGAGCCGGATGCCGTTTTCGATGCGGCTCTGCTCCTGCCGGCCTCGTACAAGGTGTACCGGTAGCCATTGTACACAACGCCGCGCTCGTTGTCATCCTTTGAATTTTTGAAGCTGGGCTTCGGTTGTACTGCGGCGCGTTCACGCCTAAAATGATGGGGTTTGCCGTGCCCGCAGTTCAAGTGCCCGATGCGGCGCTGCAGGCTGTTGTTCAGTTTTTCAAATTCTGCATCGCCGTACTGCCGCCCCTGTATCGGCTCATGGTCGGGTGCGCAGGCGGCGTGGGCACTGATTTCCCAGCCGTCGCACCCCAGCGCGTCATGGTCGGCGTGCTGGATTTCATCATCCAACTGGCCGAGGATTGATCCATGATGTACCGCCTGCAGGCGTACTCAATGCCAACGCTGCGCCCGCTCTTTTTTGTTCAATGGTGCGCAGGCCGCGCTTTGCCAGCGGCGTCACGGCGCGGCGGATGGCTGTGTTCAAGTCCAGTGTACCTGTGGCAACCTGCCGGAACGCAAAATCCATTGCGCGGGCGTAGGCCGTCTGCAACGACTGCACCTTGCCATCCGGCGTATCGGCCCACAGGTCACGCAACAGTTCGCGGGTCTTGCTCTGGGTCATGCGGGTGTAGGCTTCAGTCATTCGCTTTAGGCTGCCGTTTTCATCAGGGCTCAGGCTCTTGTCGGCCCATATTCAAACAGGCTGGCAATGACTTCCTCGCTGATGCCGATCTGCTTCGATACGGCCTGCTCAATGGCCTTTTTGCCC